>Ga0066415_1000125_pt1 | contig 12802 bp, 14 predicted proteins | sample LakWasMet21_HOW5_2_FD_59542 | JGI IMG/M metagenome (GOLD analysis project Ga0066415, IMG submission 59542) | Freshwater sediment methanotrophic microbial communities from Lake Washington under simulated oxygen tension - Sediment Metagenome 21_HOW5 | ecosystem: Environmental > Aquatic >... | reverse complement strand
GTATAAATTTACATAAGAAGCATTATGAAAATATATATTAGCCTTATATCCGTTGTTTTAATTTTCACTAAGACTATTGCCCAAACAGATAGCAAACTGATTCCATTTGAAGACAAACAGTACAAACTCAATCATCATGGCATGATCGTTCTTTCATCCTGGGGAGGAGCAAATTTGGTAAGTGGTGCCATAGGTTATGGAATTTCAACTAATTTTGAAGATCAGCAATTTCATTTAATGAATGCCGCCTGGGGAGCTGTCAATTTAGGAATTGCTTTACCAAGTCTGTTCAATAAACAAAAAAGAGCCGCTTCTCTTTTTGATCTGCAAAAGAAACAAACCACATTTGAGAAATTATTTTTAGCTAATGCATTGTTGGATGTTGTTTATATAAGTGGTGGCGCCTATTTAACGCAGGTTTCAAAAAATCAAACCGATATTAAAACCAACCAACGATTAAACGCTTACGGGAATTCCGTTATGATACAAGGCGCAGGCTTGTTAATATTTGATACATTCATGACCATTCTTCACAACAGAAACAGAAAACGAAATCTGGATCCTTTGTTGAAAAATGCCACGTTTACATTTACCGGAAATTCGGTGAGGCTTGGGTATAATTTTAATTAAATCTATGTACAGAAAATTTTTAACCACATAGGAACATAGAAAAAAACTGGTAGTTAAAAGATGAAAGATAGAAAACAAGTTTTACACATAGTTTGCTATGTATGAAGCGTAGCTGAATCTATAAAGCCTTTAACGGCTACAAAATCCCCTATGTATCTATGTGGTAAAAAAAAGAGTTTGCTACATGCACATGACATTAAACCACTAATCACATCTAAATACCAATAAAATAATTCCCTTTTCACATTTTATAAAAAGAGTATCTTTACATTATGACACCCATTATTGAACTCAACAATATTAAAAAAGAATATAAAATTGGCAGCGAAGAAATTCATGCCTTAAGCGGTGTTTCTTTAAACATTTTCAAAAATGAATATGTTGCCTTAATGGGTCCAAGCGGAAGCGGCAAATCAACCTTAATGAATATGCTGGGCTGTTTAGATTCGCCCAGCTCCGGCGAATATATTTTAAACAGCTTATCAGTAGCTCAAATGAGTGATAATGAATTAGCCGAAGTACGTAACAAACAAATTGGTTTTGTGTTTCAAACTTTTAATTTATTGCCTCGTTCTTCTACTTTAGAAAACGTGATGTTGCCATTAGTTTACTCCGGTATTGAAAAAACAAAACGAGAGGAAATGGCAAAAAAAGTGTTGGAACAAGTTGGTTTAGGAAACCGAATGTCGCACAAACCAAACGAGCTATCTGGCGGGCAACGCCAGCGTGTAGCCATTGCCAGAGCTTTGGTAAACAATCCCGCCATTATTTTAGCCGATGAACCTACCGGAAACTTAGACAGTAAAACCTCAGTAGAAATTATGGGTTTGTTTGAAGAGATTCATAAAAATGGCAACACCATTATTTTAGTAACACACGAAGAAGATATTGCCTTACACGCCCATCGTATTGTGCGATTAAAAGATGGTTTGGTAGAATCAGACCAACCTAACCCAAATGTGATCACGTTTAAAAAACGGATGGAAAACATTGGTTAATTCTGTCCCCCTCTGGAGGGGGTTAGGGGGAGGATCGCTCCATTCAAACTATTATAAAATCCAACAAAAAATTCAATATATTTGATCAACACAATCAAATTGATTCATCACATCCTATGAAAGATTTTATCAAGCTATCATTACTCACTATTCTGATGATAGCCGTCATCAGTTTATTTTTCGAATATTGCATCAACCGACCCCTTAATGTGTATATACAATACACCTTATCAGCTGTGATGCTCATTGTTACCGTGGCCTTTTTAGTGTACTTAGTTAAACAAATTATTAAACATTTAAACTCTTAAACTTATGATCTCATTGTACATTTTTATTGCCTTTACCGTTTTTGCGATTGGTCTTTTATACGCTACCAGACATAAATTCAATTTACAAGTTGAACGCATGAAATGGTTAACCCGACCAATTCTTATTTTTATTTTAGGCCTTATCATCAGTGCCATCAATCCTTTTTCGTTGGAGCGCGTGGATGCAGGACACATTGGTTTAAAAGTAAACTTAACCGGCGATGAGCGCGGCGTATCTGATTACACCTACAAAACAGGTTGGGTAGTATTTAATAACTGGACAGAAAAATTATATGAATTCCCAACCTACCAACAGCATATTGACTACAATGTGCAAACCGTTATTACCAAAGGTGGATTTAATGCAGATATTAGACCATCGTTTAACTACGCCCTAGTATCAACTACAGTAGGAGATATGTTCCAAAATTTACGTTTACCAATTAAAGAAGTTGAACAAGGTTGGTTAAAAACAGCCATTGTTGGTTCCGTTAATGACGTGGCCAACAAATGGGCAGTGGATAGTATTTTTAATCACCGTGAGCAATTTGAATCGGCAATTGTAGTGGAGTGTAACAAACGTATCTCAAAATGGTTTACGGTAAGCCAATTAAGAACCAACATTACACCACCGCCGGCCTTACAATCGGCTATTGAAGCTAAAACAAAAGCATTGCAGGATGTGCAAGTAGCCGAAAACCAAAAACAAGTAGCTATTGCAGATGCCTTACGTAAAATGGCCATTGCGCGAGGCGACTCGGCACAAATGGTAATTGAAGCATCGGGCGAAGCAGAAGCCATGCGCAAAAAACAATTAACCCTAACTCCTCTATACATTGAGTATTTAAAAATACAACAATGGGATGGTAAAAACCCCACAACTGTTTTAGGTAATGGAGCGAGTACAATTATTTCGGTGAAATAATGATAAAATCATCCTTATCTGCACACAAAGCGTAGATAAGGATGAAAAAAGTAGTCCTATAAGTAAGTTATGTGCAAGGCTATGAGAGAAAAACAACATCAAATGAATAAGAATTAATGAGTACAAAAACAAGACAACTCCGTAAGTACTATATATGGTTTTCACTAATCATTGTTGCGTTTGTTAGCCTCATCATTTACAGCGACCAAGATACATTTTGGAAAAATAATGCAAATTTAGCAACGATAATAGGCTCTGCAATTTCAATTATTGGACTAGGCATTACTGCTGCTGAAATATTCGCTATTTCAGACATTGCACTATTAACACAAACTATAGTAAATGACACGAAAAATAAAATAAAAACACGAGACGATGTGGCTGAAATTAGCGGAATTGTTCAGACAATAAATGGTTCACTCGAAGATATAAATCAATTAAGGTTTGTGAGTGCTACACTTAAACTTAGAGAAGTTAAAAAATCTCTAGTTACAATTTATGACGTGGAAAAATTAGAGTTAACAGATTCTATTGAAAGAGTTCACTATGACTTCGTTGATCAAACCATTAATTCTATAGGACATTTAAGAGACAACTCGACGTTTACTTTACAAAAGAAAGAAGCCATACACATTCAACTGAATCAAGTTTCTAATAAACTTTTACTACTTAACAAAAAAATTAAACAGACAATAATATGATACCTTCAACATACACAAGTTTTATTGACGAGGTAATTTACCTTACTAATAATGGCAAAATGAAATGGTCAAAAACCATAGAAGACGATATGTTTATTTATAAATCCGTAGACGTAACTTTGACAGTTAGCTATTATACTGACATTGATGCAGAAACTTCATATTATTCCTTCATATACACTTCTCCTCGTAACAATGTAAAGGACGGCTTTAGGGTTTCACATTTCGACTCCGATTATTCTAAAATGGAACAGCTATTTGGCGCCACATCTCGTTCAGCTCAAGGCATAGACAACAAACTAACAAACTTGTTGACACAAATAAAAACGGAAACCATTCTTAGTAAAATTAGAGAAGGCGAAGCAAGAACTGCAATCTTAACTGACAACCAAAGAATAAACGTAGGTTGGATAAGAATTGACGGTGACGAAGTTGTTTATTATACAGGGAAAGGACTAAGAGAAATTTTCAAACCAAATATGACGGACGATGAAAAGAAAAAATCAGCCGAACTAAAAAAATTGAGTGAAGCCGAATTAATTAAGGACGACTATATTCACAAAAAGAAAATATCTGAAATTAAAGATGTTATATAACTCAAACCTCCAGCTTGACAGAAAAGAAGCCCAGCACATAACAGCACCTTTGCCTAATGCGGGCGAACAACAAAGCATTTGCAAAAGCGGTCGCTTCGCGGGGACAATTATTTTCGCTTTGCAAATGGCAACAAACATAGTATCTTTGTCAGTAATATTTCGGTAAGAAAATGTTTCAAACCGCACTAGGCAAAGCTCCAAAACGTTACCAGTAATACCCCCCAGAAATCTCCGTAGAAAATTATTCGGTTGACAACAATGCTTTTTTCATAACACTTTAAGACACAGAACAGGGTTTCATAGAAACAGTTTAGGGAAATAGAAACGGTTTTAGTTTTTTATTTTCCTCCGCTTTTTGCGGGTTTGAAAAACCCGTATTGGCTATCCCTAATTTAGCACATTTGTTTTTTGCAAAAGGCAGGCAAAAAACCAAATAAGCTAAATTCCTGCCCTCAATAAATAGGTGTGCTTCTCACTTTTTGCGCATCTCGCATCCGCTCAGTCAAAAGCGCTTTGCCACAGGCGTGCGGCATGGTATTTTGTTATTCAATTTATACTATATTTGATAATACTTAACTGAAAAATCGTACTTACAAAAAATTTAACTATAATGCAAAAAGAGAAAAAAGATGAGTTATTAATATTCAGCACTCAAATTGAAAACAATAATTGTAATACTAAATACTCCAATAATGAAATTTATGTCGCATCTCAAACTGCAAAGAAAGTAATTTCTTCAATAAATTTTAATGATAAGCTACAAAGTAACGAACTCATTTTAGAGTTAGATAAAACATTGGAAAAATTATCGAAAAAGATATTAGATGATCCAGATATGTCAACTATTAATTTTAGAAATAGCATCTCTTTAATTTTATATAAACTATCAGAATTGGAATAATAACTTGAATATTCTGAATTTAAATGAACGAAATTGAAAAGAACCATCAACTTATATATCTAGATGTAAGAAATGCTATGGGATTATCCATGGGGCTAATGATATTTGGGTATAAACAATTTATATCGACAAAGAGATTCGAGAAATTGGAAATAATAAAAAAATTATCGGAAGAATTTAACCCAAATCAACCCCCAAATATCAATCTTATTTCAGATTTAGCTTTTGAAACCCTCCTAGACTCAATAAAAATTACAATTTGTTTTGAGAACTTTATTAAAGCACTCTTAATCTCAAATGGATTTGTAATTCATAAGTTAGACAAGACAATATTTGCAGATTTGTCCAAAAAACAGTTTACAGAACCAATATCAGTTAAACAAGTATTACTTGTTAGAGATTGGGAAATAAGTCCCAATATAGATGTTCCTCAAGAATGGATGAAAATGCAAATCAAAGGCATTGGCAAAAACACAATTGGAATGAAAGAAATGCTATCAGAAGGGTATTTAAAGCCTCTGGGCATTCCAGATAAAACAATTAAACTATGTACCCCTTACTTTCAATATCGTAACAATCTGCATTTGTATTCAGGGGAGTTTCTTTCATTTACAAAATCTGACTATAAAGATTTCGTTGAAATTATTGAATTTATAAATCGTGACTTAGTTCGTATTCAAAATATAATTGTCGACGAATTAAAAAAAGGAGAACAATATAAATTACCAATAATTAAATACAAATAAGAATGAATAAAATTGAAAGAGTAGAAAACTACTTACATGACTTCTTTTCCAACAGATTTGAAGATTTTAATTGTTTTTATAACGTAACGTATCGAGATCGTACTTATGGCATTTATAAATTGGAACACGGTCCTAAGCTAATGGATTTATTGCATAGTATTCATGGTATTATTGAAGATAATTTTTACTTTAAAAAATTAGTGCCGCACAAATTTGCGACACCCGATATGCTATTTGTAGCCTTAAATGGCTTTAAAAAAACGCTATTAGATAATCAAAAATTTATAACTCCAAACTTAAAAGGAGAAGACACAGATTATATAATTAGCGAGATTTCACAAATCAAAGATGACTTAATTAATGCAATTGAATATTCGAAACAATTATACGATTATGCTGATGCGATTATACCATACCAAGAACTTCGGTATCATTTGATAAAAAGAGATATTAACAAATTCATCAAAACATTAAAAAGTATATTTTCATCAGTTTCATATTCTATAACTAAAGACAAAGAAGGATACTATCACTCTAATATATTTCTAATTCTTAAGCTACTAGGTTTTGAGATTCTTGCAGAAGAAGAAACTAATACTGGTCGAATTGATGCAGTCATTAGGTTTATTGATACAATATACATATTAGAATTTAAATTTCACAACACCACGGATTTAAGCCAAACAGCCTTAAAACAAATAAAAACTTTTAAATATGCTGATAAATATTACGTAGAAAAAAAAGTGATTTATCTGATAGGAATCAGTTTTAGCAAAAAGGAAAAAAACATTAATGGTTTTAAATCAGAAAAATTGCGCAGTAAATAAAATCTATAAAGTCAGACAAACAAATAATATTGCAATTAGCCCCGTTAGCGCGGACTTGTAGTCCGTGCAGAAGATGAATAAAAATATGGTCACGGATTACAAATCCGCAACAGCTATCAACAAATCAGTAAATTAAATGGATAATTCTGAAAAGCAAAGTACAAGTAACCAAGAGCAAAAAGACATTTTTGATAAAATGCGTGCCGGCGAAACCATTCGATTGGATGATCACCAATACCCGAAAATTCATGCTGTAATTAAACGCACCATCAAACTGAATGCAAAACTCAATACATCAGAAGATGTTAAGATGATAAGAAAACATCTGGGCGAAATCATCGGTTCAGAAATAGATGCCTCAACGATCATCTTCGTTCCTTTCTACACCAATTTCGGTCAGTTCATCACACTTGGCAAAAATGTATTCATCAACCACGCTTGTTCTTTTCTTGATATGGGCGGGATTACTATTGAAGACCATGTATTAATAGGTCCTAAAGTAAATCTCGTCACCGAAAATCATCCCATAGATCCCAATGACAGGAAATCTTTGATCTGCAAACCGATCGTGATAAAGCGCAATGCCTGGATTGGTGCAGCCGCAACGATATTGCCCGGAGTAACTGTAGGCGAAAATTCTATTGTGGCAGCCGGTGCTGTTGTTAATGCTGATGTTCCTGCAAATACGATCGTGGGTGGTGTTCCTGCAAAATTCATCAAAAACATTTAACCCTTAGCGCAAACGTGTAATCATTAGTATTCGAAACACAAGTACAAATCCGTGACGAATAAGGTATTTATTTAGCCTCCACAATGGCGTAGCAAGTTTTGCAAATATCCGCAAACATTGTATCTTTAAGTAAGCATTTGGGAGATACTACTTTCAAATTACTCTTCCATCAGCAGCCAAACGTTATAAATAATTGTATATTTTTTTTAAGTATTCCGAACAAAATTTGTTTTCAAAAAAAGTACCAGTATAGGCAAACAAAAATCGAATAGACTTTCATTTTTATATCTAAACAAAAATTATGAAACTTTTAGAGCCAGAAGTAACTTTACAATTCCAAAATCGTCTAAAACAATTTTCCTTTTATCTATCTTGTAGCGTCTGTGTGATAGGTATAATGGTATTGTTCGGGTGGCAATTCGACATAGAGTTTATTAAAAGAATTATCCCGGGATTGGTTGCAATGAATCCTGCAACTGCTATCTGTTTTATTCTTGCCGGTATAACGCTTACCCTGATCAACCGAAATGATGGTAATAAAACCACACCTATTATACAGAAAGTATTTGCGTTCTTGATCATACTCACCGGCTTATCTTGCCTGCTGACAAATGTTATGGAAATAAAAGGAGGAATTGACGAATGGTTTTTTACTGATAAACTGAAAAATGAAGTGAGCAACATTTATAATAGAATGGCTCCAAACACCGCTTTTAATTTTATAATAACCGGTATATCTCTTCTTTTAATTAAGCCTGAAAAAGGAGATAATAATAGAGTGCCTCAATACCTTATTCTTATTACAGCACTTATTTCACTTCTTTCTATAATAGGATACATCTACGGCGTGAAGTCTTTTTACGGTGTGCTTACCTACATTCCTATGGCGCTACATACTTCTTTTTGTTTTTTGATCATAAGCTGCGCTGTTCTGCTGGTATCTTGTGATAGCGGTTTCATGGGAGACTTTACAAATAATTATGTAGGAAGTGTATTGGCAAGAAAACTTATCCCGGCAATAATAGTAGTTCCAATTCTTTTAGGATTCATTATCATTTACGGTGAAAAAGTCGGGCTTTATGTTCCGCATTTCGGAACCGCACTTTTTACGTCAGTTAATATTTTAATATTTGTCTATCTTATTAAAAAGATACAGATTTCTGTTAACGAAGCCGACGTGGCACGTACGAATGCAGAAAAAAAGTTGATAGAGATGAATGCAAGGCTAGAAGAAAGTGCTGAATCTCTCAAAGTTTTAAATACTGAACTTGAATCTTTTTCTTATTCCATATCTCACGATTTAAAAGCTCCTTTAAGAACTATTAAAGGATTTTCGAAAATGCTTCTTGAAGACTATAAAGAAAAACTAGGACCGGAAGGTGATATACAAATCAACACCATCATTGACAGCGCCGGCAAAATGAGTCAATTGATAGATGACCTTCTCGAATTTTCACGTATCAGAAGAAAAGAAATGCAAACTTCTTATTGTAACATGGAGATGCTTGCGAAAAATGTATTGAACGAACAGTCGATGACTTTAAAAAATAAGGACTATGAAATAAAAATAGATAATTTACATCCTTGTTCAGGCGACCCTAAAATGATAGAACAGGTGTGGGTAAATCTTATCACAAATGCCTTAAAATATTCGCAAAAAAAAGAAAAGCCTGTTATTGAAATTGGTTCATATAAAGATAACGATGAGTTCATCTACTTTGTTAAAGATAACGGAGATGGATTTGAGATGGAATATGCCAATAAATTATTCTTGGTTTTTCAACGACTTCATTCCGAAAGCGAGTTTGAAGGCACAGGTATTGGCTTAGCAATAGCACACAAAATAATTACACGGCACGGTGGAAAAATTTGGGCCGAAGGCAAAAAAAATGAAGGGGCTAGTTTTTATTTTTCTTTACCGGTAAGCCAATAACATAACAACGTGTATCTTTTAAATAAAATATCAATTCTTAAAAACATAAAAGTGCGGCTTCAGCACTATAATCACTGATAACAACAAAATGAAAAGCATATTTACATTTTTGTTTTATTGCTTAGGGGTAACTATTGTTTTTTCGCAAGGAGTATCATTACCTTATAATTCCGGTTTTGACTCGGCACCTGAAAAAGCGGGATGGCAGCAATATAGAACAAAATTTTTGAGCACTTATAACTGGAGCTATAGTGGCGGGGCTTTTTCAGGAACCACCTGCGTATCCCACGATTACAATGTTGGAGGGAATGCTACAGATACAGTAATTGACTGGTTTATCTCTCCACCATTAAACCTGACAACAACGAGTAAACTTTCTTTAAAAATAAAAACAGGCGGTTTTAGTACCCCTACTCCTGATAATTTTGAAATTTTATATGGAACTGATAAACAAAATCCTGCAATCGGAAATTTTACCGTAATCGCTAATCTATCCTATATGTTGCCCCAGTACCAGTGGAGAGACACCACCATCAATATTTCTTTTGTATCGGATAGCGGCTATATTGCCTTAAAGTACAAAACAATTGGTGCTGCATGGAGTACCTATGCTTTTGATAATATTTCAATAAACGCTGATCCTGTTTCGGTTCAGGAAAATAATTCTCAAAAAAACAGAACGACGTGTTTCCCTAATCCATTCTCAACGCAAACAATCATACAAACTGATATAATATTAAATGATGCGATCCTAACAGTGTACAATGCACAAGGACAACAAGTAAAACAGTTAGTGAATATAACAGGGCAAAAAATTGTTTTTGATCGGGGTAACTTATCTTCCGGTTTGTATTTTTTAAAACTGACAGAGTATGATAGATCAATAGCCATTGAAAAATTAGTCATTTCAGACTGACAAGACTAATGCAAAAACGCTAACTTTGATTTCTCGTGAAACTAAATCACGAACCACCAATTTATTGTTAAATGAAAGAATTAAATGAACTTGAACTAACACTGTTAAATGGGTTAACAGAAAAATATCCTTCGTTAAAATCCCACATTCCTTATTTGAAAGTTACTGAAAGAAAAATGACAAGCACCGGCATGTCTGCAAACCTTGAATACACAAATGCTGATGGACAAATTATTATAGAAGAAGACATTAATGCTTTATTTAGCAACGGAGAAAATATTCAGATCAAAAATTTAAAAAAAGGTTTGGGTTATGTGATCGATATTACCGGCGGAAAAATTGAATACATTGAATTTACAACTTACGGCGAAAGTTGGAATGGAAAATTTGACGAGTTTAAAATTGTAAACCGAGATATCGAAAGTCAATAAACAAATAACAATCAGCAACAACGTATTTGTAAACACTCAATATCAAATGCCAACTGATCGATCGTAATATTTAACTTTGAAATAGATTATTAAAGCTTTAACTTAGGTTAATATATTTTCAATAACGCCTACAACCTCAAAATAATGGCTATGAAAAATAAATTAACAATACTTCTTTTTTTCGTTTTAACTATTAGCTTTAATATTAAAGCTCAGGTTTCTATAGAAAAAGAATTGATCGGTAGCTGGAAAGTAGTAAATGTTCACTTATTGATCGATAAAATTCAACCGGATCAAAAAGAAAAGATAGATATGTTGGAAAAAGCATTCTTGGTATCTAGATTTGTTTTCAAAGCCGATAAAAATTTCTCTTTTGATTTTCAATTTAAGGACATGGCCGTTAAGAAAGGGCATTGGAAATATAACAGTGAAACTAAATCAGTTATTGTGCAAAGCTGGAAAGATAAAGACACAGAGATGAATAAACTCCTTGAAGTGGTGGTAAAAAAAGAGGCAGGGAAAATGTATTTTTTAATTGCTGAAACTTTTTTTGAACTAGAGATGAAAAAAGAAAAATAATAAAAACCATCTCTTTTTACAAAACGATATTTCGTAAAACAAAAAGCCTTGAGAGTTTTCTCAAGGCTTTTTTATTCGGATCAAAATAACAATTACTCTTTAATTAATTTGATGATCTGTTGTTTATCATTTTGAATCACTTTTACAAAATAAACTCCGGTAGGTTCATTATGAATATCTAAACTATGTTTACCTGTTTCCAATGTTTCTGTGATTATTACTTGTCCTAATGCGTTAGTCACTACCACCTGAGATGTAGTATTTAACTCGATTGTAAATAAACCATTGTTAGGATTTGGATATATACTCAATGTGGCTTCGAGAGCCTCAACCACCGTAGAAATACCTGTACATAACGACACATCTTGTGTAATCGTTGTTGAATTTACACATCCATTTGCATCCGTTCCGTTCACAGAATAGGTTGTTTGAACCGTTGGACTAACTGCAATATCAATTGTGTTTTCAGTTGTGCTCCATGTGTAAGAAGAAGCTCCTGTTACAGATAAAGTAGCAGTTTCCCCTGTACATAATAAAGTATTGGTTGTACTTGCTATTACTACAGGCAAGGCATTAACGATTACAGTTGATACAGCATCCGTTGAAGAAACACAACCATTAGCATCTGTTCCACTTACTGAATATGTTGCATCTGCTGTTGGTGTTACCACATCCGTTCCATTTGAATACGTATAAGTACTTGCGCCTGATGGAACCATTGTAAATGATTGACCTGCACAAATTGTTCCGCTGTTTACAGAAATTGTTGGCAATACATTTACAGTTACATTGGATACAGCAGCACTTGAAGCAACACAACCATTAGCATCTGTTCCTGTAACCGAATACGATGCATCTGCTGTTGGCGTTACTACATCTGTTCCATTAGAGTAAGTATAAGTTGATGCGCCTGATGGAATCATCGTGAATGATTGGCCTGCGCAAATTGTGCCACTGTTTACAGAAATTGTTGGTAATGGATTAACGATGATATTAGTTGTTACTGTGCTATCACACGTATTTACTGCTGGTAATATATCTATATACGTTCCGGCAGCAGTATAAGTACTAGAACCAACCATAACTGATTGACCTGCACAAATTGTTACTGTTTGTGAACCCACAATAGCTGCTGGTTCTGAAATAGTGACACTTGTGCTTGCAGAACATCCGTTAACATCTGAAACATTATAAGTATAAGTTCCAGCCGTTACAGTAAAAGAACCTGTTCCTGTATAAGTACTTGTTCCTCCCGTTGCAGAAACTGTTACTGTTGAGATTCCACCATTACATAAGATAGAAGAAGCTGTTGAATTTGCTAATAAAACTGATGGCTGTGTAATTGAAACTGTTCTAGTAATTGAACACGTATTTGCATCAGTAATTGTGCAAGTATAATTGCCAACAGATAAGCCAGAAGCAGTTACTCCTGTTCCACCACTTGGTGCCCATGAATAAGCTAAAGATCCTGTTCCGCCTGATGCAGAAACAAAAGCCATTCCATTTGATCCACCATTACATGAAATATTTGTTTGTGATGTTGTTGCAGTAATAGCTGTAGGTTGTGTGATATTAAAGGTT
>Ga0066415_1000122_pt1 | contig 12861 bp, 9 predicted proteins | sample LakWasMet21_HOW5_2_FD_59542 | JGI IMG/M metagenome (GOLD analysis project Ga0066415, IMG submission 59542) | Freshwater sediment methanotrophic microbial communities from Lake Washington under simulated oxygen tension - Sediment Metagenome 21_HOW5 | ecosystem: Environmental > Aquatic > Freshwater... | reverse complement strand
TTGTCTAATTTAATAGGTTCACGTTCTAATAGTTCTTCAATGTTAATGCTTTTAATTTGATTGAAACTTAACTCTCCATTGATCCATTTAGCAACCGGAGGAACATTTAATACTTTTACACCATATTGCAAGCAATCTTCAATGATCTGATTTTTTTTAGTAGCCGATAAATTTTGAATGCTAATAATCACCGATTCTACATTGTTCTCTTTAATCAGTTCAGCTAATTTAGAAGTAGGATAAATAAACACTCCTTCTAAACTGCGTCCTCTTTTCTTTTCATCGTCATCCACAAAACCAACTACTTTATAACGTACTGCGGCATCTCTATCTAATGTACGTTTGGTTATAATTCCACTTTCGCCCGCTCCGTAAATAATTACATGAGTTTTTTCTATACCTGGGTTTTTATTTTCAAAATAAATGGCTTTTATGGCTAATCGTGAACTGATCATTATAAAAATAGTCACCAAAGCATCGATCACAATTACCGAATGAGGAATTAAATAATAACCTAATAGCACTTGTCTGGTAAAAATATTAATGACAAATAAAACAGCACTACTGGCTAAAACAATAATAAAAATCCTTGTAGCGTCTTTAGCGCCAGTATATCTTACAACTCCTTTGTACGTTTTGGAAATAAAAAAGGCTATGAGTCTTACTGACAAAACAACAGAGTATACCAAAGGAAAATTGGCTAACTCATTAGCCGGAATGGATTTAAAATTAAACCTTAAAAAGAAGGCCAAGGTTAAGGAAAAAGCACAAATAACAATATCTATCAATAAAATTGACCAGCGGGGTAAATTATACTTCCAGAAATATTCGAGTATTTTGTGCATACCTGTAAAAATACAGTTTTCAACCCAATGCACAAAACCAATAAACTGTCTAATTCTCTAAATACAAAGAGCTAAAGATCTCTATTTTACCAAATAGAGATCTTTCATTATTCGTTTTTCATTATTGTCAGTTCGAGTAGTGCTTGCCCATTCTTTTCAAGCACGTATCGGGAAATGGCAGGAAAGTTCTCGTTACATTTTTGGCAAGAGACAGGCAAAATACCCGAACTGGCAACGAATTATGAAAGAAAACTAAAAGAGGCTGTCCCTTTTGAGACAGCCTCTTCAAAAATATATTTAGTAAGTAATTAAAATTTAGTGAAAATTACTCCGTTAGTAGATTTAGTTACTTTAGATAGTACTTCCTCTTCGCTATAAAACATAGTTAAATTGTTATTTTTACCTTCAGCTTTAGTCAAATTAGCAAAGCCAAATGCTAATTCATTTTCATCATCAAAAATAAATATTCTTAAATTATTACGTTGAGAAAAAGTACTATAGAATAATTTCGCAACAATGAATTTATTGTTTTCCTTAATGATCCAGTAATATTGGTCATTAATTGGATCTGTTAAGTTTGCATCTTTATATACTTTAAAATCCTGTCCAAAAGTTTTTGAGATCTCAGAACTCAAATTAGCTAAATAACTTTTTGGATCTAACATTTGAGCCGTTTGTTCTTTAGCTCCGAAATCATCAAACATGATGAATTTCATGTTTTTTTTAGGATAGCTTTTATATTCTGCAAAAGTATAGTATGGGTTTTTTGCACAATCTAATTTTCTGTAAACCAAATCTTCTTTGGCATCAGCATATTTGCTGATATTTACACCGAATAAATTGGTTTGAGCAACAGATACGCTTACTGAAGCGATTACTAAACTGATGATTAAAATTAAAGCTTTCATGATTTCTGATTTTAAAATATTATACTGACTTTCTAGATCTTAGGACAGAACAGAGAACAGGAAAAGGGTCGAGGACAAGTAACCGAACGGAACTGAACTAGGACTTTTAAAAGATAAATCAGGTTTATCTAAATTGAGGAGGTGCGAAAGTTGATAAGAGATTACTTATTGCAACTTTGCGAATTTCTTTCGTCTTCTTCTCTTAAGACTGAATTTGGCTATTTGGTTTCTTGTTTTCATTTTGTTACAAGTGAGAAGTTTTTGTATTTCTAAAAGGGATTAATAAACATTCCTTTGTTGATAATACCTATTCAAAGGTAATGCCAGTTTCGACGAATAGCAACTTTAAACCGACGAAATTGATAATTTTAACAATAAGACTTAGTAAAAATGCATTCTGAAAGAGTAAATCACTCGTCTTAATGATTAAGGTTTTTGTCTAAAAAAATTAGATATTCGTCGAAAATCGAATTTTGAAGGATTTTTGAAGTTTGGCACGAGAGTTTTTAATTTAAAAACACTAAAAACTTAAATAAGGGATGATTTTTTGGAGTTTTTCTTCACTAAATAACCCTAAAGATTTAAAATCAGATTCGGTGATACGCCCATGTTTACTACGAAAATTAACTATAGCATTTGCTGATTGGTAGCTAAAATAAGGATGACTTTTTAATGAATTCACATCAATAGCATTAATAGGTATCTTGCTTACAACATCAGTGTTTACTAGCACCTGACTGGATATGGCATTATACAAACTATCATTCATTCCATACACTTCTTTTAATTGATAGATAGAATGAAAACCTCCTAACATTTTTCTGTACTTTATAATACGTTTTGTAAAAGCAGGTCCAACCCCTTTCAGATACACTATTGCCAGACTATCCGCAGAATTTAATTCTACCAACTTTTTAGAGAACAACTTCTTCTCAACGGCAGTTGTTTGAGATTTAAAGCTCAAAGTGTCTTTATCTTTTTTGATAGTAGGTATTAATATATAAGATTCGAGCTGTGAGTATAGCTTGGATGACATACCATATAACTTTTTTAAATCTTCCGCTTTAAAAAACTTGCCTCCTTTATTTCTAAAATTTTGCAGCGTATGACTCAACTTGGATGAAAATCCTAATTGTTTTGCGTCTTCTAGTGTTATAGTATTTGGATTAAACACAAATAGTTTTTGATTTAAGCTACCATTATAATTTTCAGAGAATTTATTTGTTTTAGGTTGAGCTAAAGTATCAATAGTCGTATTTGAAGAAGCGACCTCAACAGTAATCAATTGCACATTGTTATGGTCACTAAAAATAAAAGGCATCAATAATTTAAAGGCAAATAACAGAGCAAGAATAATGCACATGATAAATACACCATTCCTTTCCTGCTTATTAAAATGAAAAAAATTAAACAGCCACTCTTTAAGTTTCATTTGGATTAATCGCTTTTTTCTTAAACAAAAAATAAATCGGCACACCTAAGGCTATAATTAATAAACCCATACCTGTATTAAAGGTTTTGTACACCAATAGATCAACGCATATTAACGTGGTAAGGATGATATAAATAGCTGGAATTATAGGATAACCAAAAGCTTTATAAGGTCTTTCTGCATCTGGCATTTTTTTACGTAATACAAAAATACCTGCAATGGTAATAATATAAAAGATCAAAGAAGAAAAGGTGCAATAGTCTAACAAATCGCCATAAGAACCACTTAAGCACAATAAAGATGCCCAAATAGCCTGTAAAACCAATGCGTTTGACGGAACGCCAAATTTATTAAGTTTAGCCGCACTTTTAAAAAACAAACCTTCTTTTGCCATTGATTGGAACAATCGTGAGCCAGCTAAAATTAACCCATTATTACAACCAAACGTTGAAACCATAATTAAAGCTGCCATCAAGTATTTGGCTATATCTCCAAACACCACAAATAAAGCCGCTGTGCCTACTCTATCTTTTTGAGCGAACATAATCCCGTTTTCAACAACGGAATTGGCTGTAGCACTTCCTTCAATTGGTAATAAACATAAATAAGCAACATTGGCTAATATGTATATGATTGTTACAATACTTACTCCAAAAAACAATCCTAAAGGAATATTACGCTGTGGATTTTTAACCTCTCCGGCAATGAAAGTTACATTATTCCAGGCATCGCTACTAAACAATGAACCGATCATAGCTGTTCCGAGAGCTGTAGCCAAAGCCATTCCTGATAAAGAAACGAAACTAAAACTTCCATCACTACCATTTACAACTTGTTTGGCATCCCAGGCATTAGTAAAGTTTGAAGAAAGAATTCCTTTATTGAATCCATAATAAACACCAACGATGATCAATGTAATTAAGGCTATCAATTTAGCAGAGGTAAAAATTCGTTGAATCGCTTTTCCATTTTCTATACCACGAGAGTTAATAAACGTCAACACCGCAATAATGGCAATAGCTAATAATTGAGCGCTTGTAATTTTAAAATTAACGATCTGTATCATCACGTTACCCTCTTCAAAAAAAGGAATGAACACACCTGTAAATTTGGCAAACGCAACAGCAACTGCGGCAATTACACCCGTTTGAATGACCATAAAAACTGTCCAGCCATATACAAAGGCAGTAAGATCCCCAAACGCTTTTTTAATGTACACAAACTGTCCACCGGCCTGAGGCATCATTCCCGCTAATTCTCCGTAACTTAAAGCAGCAAATAAGGTAATTATGCCTGATAAGATCCATACAACCAATAACCATCCGGCTGAACCAACTGAACGCGCTATATCTGAACTTACAATAAATATTCCGGAACCAATCATCGATCCGGCTACTAAAAGAGTGGTATCAACTAAATTTAAACTGCGTTTTGTTTCTGACATACAGGATACAAAATAGGAAAAATATTGATTTTATATCAAAAAACGAGCTAACTGATATAAATATTTTTCTTTTCTTTTTGCTTGACCAAAAAGAAACAAAAAGTCAAGACGAAACGCCAACTCCAATTCTTTTCTCGCACTAGTCTTCGCAATACCACCGAAAAAATTGTAGTTCGCACCGTTTCGCCAAAATCAGCCGCACTATTACCAACATGTGCAGTAGTTTGATTCTTCACTCAATAATTTTATTTGACATTAATTCCTTACCTCAGCAAGGTTACATGGCCAACTTTTTCGACAATCTGATTTTTATAATCAGTAGCCGTTAATTTATAAGTATAAACTCCCAATTCGCAATTCACATCTTTCTTTTTACCATTCCAACCTCCATGCAATTCTGTTGTTTTAAAAATTAGTTCACCCCATCTGTCAAATATCATCAACTCAATTTCTACATAACCCGAAAATTCCGGTTTAAATATATCATTGAGTAAATCCTGATTAGGAGTGAAACAATTAGGGACATATATTGTCGGGGCAACGTTAACCAATACCGAATCCATTGTTTTGCAACCAAACTTATTAGTTACAATTGCATAGTAAACTGTATTAACTTCTGGTGAGGCTGTTGTTTGATTACAACTATTACAGGATAAATTAGTATTAGGATACCAGTTACTTATTGTATCTGATAAAGCCGTAATAGTAAGAGGTTCTCCGGGCAACACTTCAGAAATTTTAGGTGTAACTGTTAATGTAGGAATGGGATAAACAATCACATCATACGTTGCTTCCGACTTACAGGGACCATTATACAAACTAAGAGAATATGTTGTATTAATTTCAGGGTTCACAAATGGATTAAATGTAGTGGGAGCAGTAATTCTATAAATTGGAGTCCACCAATATATATAATTTCCTACAGGCGCCAATAACTGTAATTTTTCCATACTACAAATTGTCATCGTGTATGAATCTACGGGAACCCGATGTAATGAATCTACTTTGATACTATCAATTGCTTTACAGTTATTTGCATCAAAAGTGGTGAGGTAATACCAACCATGTGTTAAGACATTAATTGATGAAGTTGTTTGTCCACTACTCCATTGATAACTATTATTAACTTGACTTGCATGTAATTTTACCGTATCATCCAAGCATACATGACTTGAATCAAATACAATTTTAGTATCATTTTTAAATACGAAAACATTAACTGAATCATAAGCAGTACAACCATTTTTAGTAACAGCTACTTTATACATCTTATCTGTAGGTGGAGATACCTTTGGTTGTTGAACAGTAACATTATTGATAAACATATTTGGCGTCCATGTATAGGTAGATCCAACGGGTGCATTTAAACTCAAACTCACTGAATCCCCAGAGCATATATTCACAGAAGGAATTGGAGCTAATACTAACGGCGGAAATACCAATACTGAAATATAAGTTGTATCAAATAAATTACAAGTTGCAGGATTATTAGATATTAATCTTACCTGATAAGTACCGGCAAGAGTATAAGTGTGAGTCGGCGCAAAAAGTGTTGATATATTTCCATCACCAAAATTCCAATTATAGCTTACACCATTAATGCTATTATTTATAAAATCAACCGTAAATGGAGCGCAACCACTCAAGCTAACAGGATTTGTAGCCAGTTGAGCAACCACTAAATTGGGTTGAAAAGAGAATTTAACAACTGCGTTATTACAATTTTGAGAGCCATTTTGCGACGACCAAACGTTTGGTGTAGTTGGCATATCATCATTTCCTCCACAACTTTCGCAAATAGCCTGATATATGACCCCTGATTTATCAAATCGACTAGTACCCCCATCTACATGTTCCAGACTGAGTCCTCCTCCAAAAAAAGTAGCATATTGCAAAGACAAGGCATCTTTATTTAAAACCAAAAAATAAAAATCATTGCCATCTGTATTATTCATAAAAGCATTTGACGTAACAGGTAATCCAACTGTTGAGCTTTGACTTTGATTATTACCAAATAAACTTCCTCCCCATCCTGATATATAAATACTGCCACAAACATCTACTAAAAAAGCAGAGGGAACTATATCCGGAAACCCATCTCCTGTACCTATTACTGTAGAAAAGAAAGTACTGGTTAAATTCGGATTTACACAATGTATAAATTGTCCACTATTTAAATTATTATATACGCCGGCAGACACAGGATAAGCGCCTTCGGTTTGACCAAACACGTATACCCTATTTTGTTTATCTAACTGGATAAAATAAGATTGATCATAAGACGAAGTACCTAAATAAGTGGATGCCAAAATACCATTTCCGTTTGCAGACAATAAACTGATAAACCCATCGGCTCCTCCTAACGCCAGTGGATGTATACTTCCGGGTGTAGTAAGAAAATTATTACTTAACGTGCCACCTGTAACATATAACTCGTTGCTTGAAGTTAAAGCAACGTTATAAATTGCATCTTCAGATGCGCCACCAAAATAAGTACTGTAAATAGGACTGGTAATGTTGGGGTCAAATTTCACGATGATTGCATCCTGAGTTCCATTTAAAGTTGATTGAAGACATCCTGCCGTTACTGGAAAATTATTAGAACTGGTACAAGATCCAAAATAAATATTATTAGAATCATCAACCACAACACCTCCTCTTAAATCATCACAATAATTATAATACAGTCCACTCAATGGGATTGTTCCATTTACATTGTCATTAGCAGAACCTCCCATATAACTTGAGGCAATCAATCCTGTACCATTTACATTAAATTTTGTGATGATAATATCAAATCCACCGGCAAGTGTTGTTTGAAAAGAACCTGCTGTAACAGGAAAATCAGGCGAACTCGTTCTTCCAAAAACAACTAACTCATTATTATTATCTACAACAATACTTTGAGGTTCTTCCACATTTCCTCCTCCTAAATAAGTTGAATACAGTAAGTTTGTTCCTGAAGAATTAAATTTTGAAATTGAAATATCAATTATACCCATAAACGACGCCAGAAAAGCTCCCGGTGTTATAGGATATTGAGATCCATAGCACACTCCTGCAGTATAAGCATTGCCGGCCTCGTCGTATGTCGCCGTCATTCCAAAGTTATCCGACAATGAACCCGTGTAGGTGGCAAATACTAAAGTTGGATCAATAATAAGCGGATAACGCTTATCATAATATTCTTCCAGTTTAAACTTCACCAATTCGCCCTCCAGTAAATAACTACATTTAACTTTCACCTCTTTGTTATTAATTGTTTGATATACATAAGGCGCCTTAAGCAATATATCTCCAACCTGAGTAGCCATTACTAAATTACCCCGTTCAATTTTTAAACTATTTTGGCCGGTAAATTTCAAAGCAATAGAATTTATCTCTGCTCCGGAATTAAGAACCAGATCAAATCTGAAATTATTTTTATCGCTTAAAGATCTTACATCAGTATATGGGTAAATATTCTTATACCTGATCTCTTTATAGGATTTAACATGAGATGCCCATTGCTTAGGATCTTTACCCATAAAATAATTTTCGTAAAAAGTATTGGAATCAAGTTCAAGTTTTTCGGAATTGGGATTGGCATTTAAAAATTCCATTTTAATGGCATGAAATGTCAAAGATTGATCAAAACCAACGGGGTCATTAATATGATGATGGATAGAACTTAAACCTTCTTTTGGGTAAAACAAATAAGTAAATGCATTAGACTCTAAAAATACTTTGCCTCCCTTAAATTTGCCCTGATATAATACATTATTATGCCACTGTCCTTTATTTTGAGTAAACAAAACGTGTGAAGACAAGGGATGGTGTATAGAATCTCCCTGCGTTTTTGCACTCATTTTGAATACAAAACACCATAAAATAATTATGTAAATAATTGATTTGATTACTATTACCAAATTTAAACGAATTTGGCGATAAAACAAGCTTACTCACTAAATGAAAAGGGTTAAACAATAAAAAAGGTCCGCTATATGCCTTAATTACGCAAGTCTCAATTAAGGATAAATAGAGGTAAAAAACAAGAAAGGAGTCCATTTGGACTCCTTTCTTTATTATGATTAATTGGATGCGTGTGAAAGTGTCATTTCCAGGATATCTTCTGTTTTAAATAATTCGGCATAGTCTTTCATAGAGCCAATGTTAAGCTTAATCGGCTCTATTTTCTCATTTTCTACATAAAACCTGAATTCTTTTTGATGCTCAAACTCTAATGGTTTTTGAAATAAATTTATTCCACCATTTACACTGTTCTTATCATAGTATTCAACAAAGTCATGGCGAAATTTGTAATTAAGTTCTTTTAACGCATTTTCCACTTTTTGAATAAAAACTCCAGGTTGTTTTATCATGAGGCAATATTCTCCGAAACCAGCATTTTTTCCATCAATCTTAAAATCAAGTGGATTCTCCCAACCATGTGAAGAAACACAGTATATGCAATACAAATTACCTAAGACTACTTCATAAGCCTCTTTTAAGTGAATATTAATGTAGTCTACAGTTACATTTAATTCCTGAATAGTCATTTTACCTGGGGGGAGGTTAGTGATTTTACTTACCCCTTCATATTTGTCACCTCGTAATAGTCCGTCTTCTACTTTTCTGAAATACTCAATAGCATTAAGATAAACTGTACCATTCTCATAGAGGTCAAGAATCCGTTTTTCTTCTCCAAACTTTAAAAACACTTGTATAGTATGCTCCATAATTATTTATTCTTTAATATGCTTGTAATATAGCGTTATCAATTTCAGTTAGGAGAGATTGTTTAGTATGATGCTTTTGGCTTGCATTAATTAGAGTTTCCATTAAGTTAATTGTTTCACTTTGGAACAATGCCACTTTTTTCATATCTAAATCTGTCTCTTTTGCATGATGAATAACAGCGCTTCTAATAGCATATATTTCTTTAAAAAAAGCTATAAATACCTTTCTGTCATCAACAGTTTTTCTCAATAATTTTGAAGCATACGTAGATACAGTATCCATAATTGGAGAATTAGAGTCTTTTAATAGCAACGATTCCCAAATGGTCAATAGGTCAACGATTCGTTTATGAATATTTGGATTAGAAATCGCATCTGAATAAAGAGCTAAACCATTTACTACAAGTTTTTGCAATTCATTAGGCTCTTTGATTTTTATTAAAGTAGAGAAATTCAAACATGTAACTTCAATGCCATCAATAATATTTCCAATTAATTGATAATGAGTGGCTCCTCTTTCAAAATTCATACTCAAATCATTAGTCTCAGACTTTTCAATTAAACACTCGTTTTGAAGATTAACTCGTACTCTTCTATCTATATCGAAATCTGTTTTGTATGTTGGGCATTGTACCGTTGGTGAAAACAATTTCAAAATATTTACCGCTTTACAACATTCATTAAAGGCAATTTCTTCTCCCTTTTTTATCTCTACGTCTTGTATAGAAATAGAAGCGTAAACATTACCGCAATATTTTTCTTTGAGGGGTGCTATATCAACCAGCGGTTTTTGTGTAGACAAGTTATCGAAATACGCCTCTGTTAAAAAACTGAAAGATATATTTCCTATTTTAAACTCTCTTTGGATATCTAGGTTTATAATTTCAAAGCGATAGTTATAAGTACTAAGAACAATCTGTGCTTGTGAAGTAATAAACGTCGTAAAGTCAGTATTTGCTTGCCCTGTTTTACAAACATTTGCAAACCATTGAAAGCTTTCATCATATAGCCAAGAATAAGATACTTTTTGAGAAATTGTTTTTGTTTTATATATCTGGTCAAGAAATTTTTCGTATTCAGGATACTTCTCTTCATTAAAACCTACTCTTTGACCATTGTGCTCTTCAAATCGGTCAAATTTAGTACCCAATACTAAGTTTGTTTTAGATGAAATACTTGGTCTACTTCTGTCTAATTTATCTGACCAATCTTCTGATTGTTTATGCGCCATTGAGCCTTTCAATGATTGTGGTTGGTTTGGTTCATTTATAATAACCTCTTTAGTCATATGAGAGATTAGTTCAAAGGCCTTTTTATTAAATGCTTCTTCAGCGTTTGGATGGAACATCATTTTTTTATAAAAGATAAAATGCGGTAGAAATAAAATCAAGTGTTATAATTGAAACTTAATATAAAGACGAAAAAATGTAAGAATCCGTCTGCTTTTGTTACGTTTGCTTACCTTCCACAATGGTCTCTATTCTTTTCAAATACTCCAATTTCTTGTTTGTAATATTTCTATCATAATTCATGGTTTTTATATTCCTGGCGTCAAGTTCAGCATAATAGTTAACTAGTGTATTCAGTGCTGTTAATTCAGCTGAAATTTTTAGGTTTTCGGCCTGTCTATTTAATGCTGTTTCAGATTTTTCTTGTGCATCAGCAGTCCGTTTCAGCTCTTCACGGGTGTATCTTAGTTCTTCTCTTTGTAATGCTAATTCGTTTCGCTGCAACCATATTGTTAAAATAATTCCACCAAAGGCTAGTCCAGAGAACAATGCATTAATAGACCCAAACATATCACCAATAACGCCTTTATTCTCATTACCAATGAGAATAAAGTATGTTGCCCCCCAAGCTAAACATATACCTAAGACTGTTATTAAAACTATTTTCTTAAAGTTTCCATCCTTATTATCCAAATCATTTGCCATTGTTTCAACTTAGTTTTTGGTGATATAATGAATATGTACTACTAAGTAAATTGGCTCTTTTAAATTCAGTCCTTCTGCACGGTCTATAACATCATTTTTTATTCCATAATGCTCATAAATATCATTAACAGTGTCTATAGCATGGTCAAAGGACTCCATTTCGTATTTTGTTCCAAAAGTTGCTTTCCTCTGATATTTTTCTTTCATTTTACCTAAAAAAATATCTGGTTCATTCGTAACATGAAGTGTCCATTTTTCTTGGTCACATTCTTTTTGAATAACTGATTTGTTGGGCATTACTTGTACTATTGCATGTGGCCTGTGCTCTAATTCCAATATTATTTCTCTTGAATTCATAACAATTTATATTACAGTTATTATCAAAGCTACAAATAAACATAGGTATTAAGTTGCTACGAAACGTAGTATTTAGAGAAAAACATTTCGATTCTACAAAAGCTTCTAAATATCAGATTAAACCCACGCCTTAAAATAAATTACTTACTGGTATATCCAATCTTAGTATACATTTCTTTAGCTATTCTATTTAATTTATCTTGACGACCATCCATAGTGAACTTAAGTAAGTTTATTACATCTCTTTCTTTAATTTCTGGTAGAATTTTTTCAATAAACTCTTTATTGAATAGTTTCAACCAGTTTAAAGATGGGTCACAAAGGACTAATTTATAAAGTATTCTTTCATTAGTTTGAAGACATTCATTGAAAAAATAAACCCATCTATCAAAAGCAATCGACTTAATCATCAAGTTAACACTTGGTTGCGCATCATTAGAAACTCCATAATTGTTCCCCAACTTTACAGATAAGATAGCAGTCATACATATTGGGAATGCTGGAATTGGAATTACACTTCCCATTTTATATAAAGTGCTACATGGCCCTGGTTCATTATAAAAATTATTCATGGCGCCATGAGCCGACAAAATCTCATTTGCTGCTTTTATAAAAGACCAGGAACGTAAATCTTCAGGAACAAAATCAAATCCTTTTACTTTTAATAGAACTTGTCTTAAACCACTTGATGCTTTGGTTTTTCCATCTGCGAATAATTCAGAATAACTTCTTCCAACTTGATATTTTTCAGGGTGTTTAAGATTCTTCCATATTTTCGGTATTATCAAATTAGAATTTGCCAAAGCATTTTCGAGTTGTGCCCCATTAGTTGATTTAATGAGAGAAACGAGAATTCTAATAGTTGTACGATGAAAAAAATACGGGCTATTAACAAGTTTAAGAATATATGGGTCTTCTTCAGTAAGTGTTTGTTCCTCCAGTTCTTCTCTAAAATTCTTAAAGTCAATTGCTGCTTCGATTTTACTATATCCTAATACACCTTGAATACAAGAACGTATAATTGATTTTGCTTCTTCTTCTGTCAATTCGTTTTCTGGTCCATCATCTAAATCAGGTTGATTGAAATGAGTTACCGTTTCCATCGCCTGTTTTAATCTAAAAGCGGAAGTCCCACTTATTACTCCCAATTCCTCTGCTAACCGAATAGCATCAAATTCAGATATTGCCTGTTGCAAATTTGTGTGTTCATTGATATCAGGTCT
>Ga0066415_1000121_pt1 | contig 12868 bp, 8 predicted proteins | sample LakWasMet21_HOW5_2_FD_59542 | JGI IMG/M metagenome (GOLD analysis project Ga0066415, IMG submission 59542) | Freshwater sediment methanotrophic microbial communities from Lake Washington under simulated oxygen tension - Sediment Metagenome 21_HOW5 | ecosystem: Environmental > Aquatic > Freshwater... | reverse complement strand
AAGATAGGAATTCAATAATGCCTTAAATCCTCGACGAATGTCGGGGATTTTTTTACGAAAGCTTTTGATATTTTAAAAATATATATATCTTAGCACCTTATAAAGTTTAAATCACCTATGAAAAACTTAAAAAAACTAGCACTAACCACTACTGCTGTTATTGCATTAGCCTTTTCTGTAAGCGCTCAGAAAAATTTCTTAAAAGATGCCGACGTAGCATACAATAATCATCAATATTTTAACGCAATTGAGCTTTATAAACAAGCTTATACGAAGGTTAAAAAAGCAGATGCTAAGTCTAAGATCTTATTCAGAACGGCTGAATCTTATCATGCAATAAATGATCAAAAAGGTGCCGAAACATACTATAACAAAGCAATTAAAGCAAAATACCCTGATCCAATCGCTATTTTAAAATTAGCTGATTGCTTGAAGGCTCAACAAAAATATCCTGAAGCTATTGTAGAATACAATAACTACAAAAAAGAAATGCCTTCTGATCCTCGTGGAGAAAATGGCGTAAAATCTTGTGAATTAGCTCAACAATGGAAAGATGCCAAAGGCACTCCTGAAACTCGTTTAAAAGTTGAACCTATGGCTTTGATCAACTCTAAAGAGGCTGATTTTTGTCCGGCTTACGCTGATAAAAAATTCAATACACTTTATTTTACCTCAACTCGTCCGGGCGGACAAGGATCAATAGATGTTACAACTGGCCAAAACCATTCTGACATTTATGAAGTAAAATTAGATAAAAACGGAAAATGGAGTACTCCTGCTCCGCTTGCAACTACAATCGTTTCTAAAATGAATGAGGGTAGCGCTTACGTGTCTAAAAAAGGTGATATGATGTTCATGACTCGTTGTGGTGAACAAAAAAACAAGCAAGTAAAATGTCAATTATACGTTGCTAAAAAACAAGGGCCATCTTGGGCAGAACCAGAGCCATTACCGTTTAATGTGGATTCTATCAATTTAAGACATGCAGTAATTTCTGCTGATGGAAATACGTTATATTTTGATGCCAAATTACCTGGGACTTACGGTGGAACAGATATTTGGATGAGTTCTTATGATAAAAAAGGAAAAACATGGGGAACTCCTGTAAACTTAGGGCCAAGTGTTAATACTGCCGGTAATGAAGGCTTTCCTTACATGGCTGATGATGACAAAACTTTATACTTCTCTTCAGATACTCATTTAGGTATGGGTGGTTTAGATATCTTTAAAGCAGAAAAAGATGCTAGCGGTAAATTCACAAAAGCACCTGAAAATTTAAAATCCCCAATGAACTCTGCAGGCGATGATTTCGGTATTGTTTTCGAAGGTAAAAAAATCAAAGGCTACTTCACTTCTAACCGTGAAGGCGGAAAAGGCGGCGATGATATTTATTCATTCATATTACCTCCATTGATTTTTAACTTAAACGGAACTGTTGTGAGTATTGAAAACAACGAACCTATTCAAAATGCTTTAATCCACTTAAAAGGATCAAGTGGAGATATGTTTGAATTTAAAACAGCTGCTGACGGTAAATACAACTTTAAATTAAAAGAAAATACTTCTTACGAAGTAACTGTAGCTACTGATAAAGGAACTATTTCTCAAACTTTCAAATTAGGTTTCTTAGCTAATAAGGATATGGGTAAATTAACAACAGTGGATAACAATGAATCTAAAGATTTCATTAAAGATTTCGCATTAACTCCGGTTAAAGCTGAAATTCGTTTCCCGGCTGTACAGTATGACTTAGGTAAAGCTACTTTACGTCCTGAATCTAAAGATTCATTAAATTTCTTATACCAAACATTAATTGATAACCCATCTATTGTTATTGAATTACAAGCTCACACTGATAGCCGTGGTAATGATAAAGCCAATCAGAAATTATCTGAAGACCGTGCTAAATCTTGTGTTGATTACTTAAACCTGGAGAAGAAAATTCCTTTAGAGCGTTTAATGAGCAAAGGTTGGGGTGAGAAAAAATTATTAATTAAAGACGACGTTATTAATAAAGCTAAAACTAAAGAAGAAAAAGAAGCTTTACACCAAAAAAACCGTCGTACAGTATTCCGTATTGTAAACTGGGATTATGTAGATCCAAATGCTCCTAAGTCTGACAAACCTATTTACAAACCACAAGTAAAAGGTGAAGAAGTTTCTGAAACTATTGAAGAATAAAAATTAAACTTGAAACAAAAAAACCCTTCTGTAACAGGAAGGGTTTTTTTATTATATATCATTTTATAACATCAAATTATGTTAATTCAACGAGTATATTAGTAAATAATGTAATTTTGTAGTGTACAAAAACTAGAAACCGTGCGCGACATTATTTGGACTGTTATCATTATATGGGTTGTTTGGAAAATATACGATGCTTTTAAAAATGTATCCAAATCAAAAACACAATCTCATGGATACAATTCTCAACAAAATAACAATTATCAAAAAAAAGAAGGTGAAGTGAAAGTTGATCACTCAACCCCTAAACAAAAATCACATTTTAAACCTGAAGATGGAGAATATGTGGATTACGAAGAAGTAAAATAATGAAGCGAAAAATTGTATTAATTATCGTACTAAGTTTTGTAATGTCTTACACTGGTTTTTCACAAGAAAACCCTGTGTCTCCACCTGTAACTAATCCACCGTTTCAAAACCCTCCAAAAGATTTTAATAGTTTTAAAGAGCGTTTGTTCTTTGGCGGAAATGTAGGAGCTTGGTTTGGTACAACTACTTATATTTATTTACAGCCTTTAGTTGGATGTAAGATCAATAAACAATTTTCAGTAGGTGGTGGTTTTACCTACAATTATTTTAGCCAAACCTATGGCGGACAAAAATACACATCAACTATTTATGGTGGAAATGCCTTTGCTCGCTATCTGGTTACAGAAAACTTTTTTGCACAGCTTGGTTGGGACAAATTAAGTGTGCCAGACTACACAACAGGCATCATGGATAGCAGAGCATGGGTAGATAATATTTTAGTTGGAGGGGGCTATAGACAAGCTTTTTCGGAACGTGGGAGTTTTGTAGCTGCCATTTTTTATAATATCAATCAAACTCCTTTATCACCCTATCCAAACCCTATAATTCAAATAGGATTTAATATTGGGCTCTAATCCCATAAGGTCCATTTTGTTGGATTATAATCAACTCTATGTAAACGAAATTTAGAAATCATATACTCTGATTTATTTTGTTTTTCAATAAATATTTCCAGATTCATGTTTTTCTTATACCACTTCGGGAAATCAGTTCCGGCAAACAATTCAATATAAACTCTCTGATTTTTTTTGGCCGAATTATAATAATCCTTCAACTTCACTGATTTATAAAAAACAGCTGCTTTCCCTTGTTCGGAAACAGTAAGACATAATTTATCATTATCCAGATCTGTGATCGTGTCGCAATTAAGTTGTATCTCACCAATCAAAAACTGATTTTTTAAAGCAAGTGTTTTTTGAATAGGTATTTTTATTGTAAACGGATAATTTCTATCTGAATGATTTAATTTATAAGATAAGCTATCACCATAAAATGTAACAGGTTTATTCCAATCTACATACAAGTCAATATCAGTATTTAAAAGAGAGGTTGTATTTAAAATTGAAACGTCGGTGTTGCCATAATCATATTTAGATAAGACCGTTACATTGCTGAAATAATTCTCCTCATGAGAAACTAAATATGGGTAATACTCTTTAACCAATAATATATCTACAGGGCTTAATCCGGCTACAATAACATAAGGTTGATTTAACTTTTTTAAATACTCTCTAAACTTGTCTGTATGCTGAAATATAGAATCCTGAGCAGAGAGGTAATTAAACTTTGTGTGAAATTTTTTCTCGTAGGTATAAACAAAAAACTTTTCTGACCCAAAGATCGAAGTCACATTCTTGGCTCCTACTCGTTTTTGCATGTCTAACGTAGTTTTGGCCTGCATTTCAAAATCATGCACATGTACTTTGCTGAAAATATGTTTTTTGTGAAGAGACTGGAAGCTAAAGCCTGCAACCAGAAGCAGGACAAATAAAGACACTTGCTTTTTACTTAACCAACCGGCAAATGAACTCAGAAACACAATTAATGTAATGCCTGCAAATAATAAAACTGAATATTGTAAAATAGGGTTTTTGAAAACTGAATATAAATGAATGATCACATAATTGATCAGAAAGATCCATAATAGAAATAATTGCTTTTTAGTAATAGGAATTAATTTAAAAATGGAAATTAAAAACAATACTAAAAACAATACCATGTTTAATTTTCCGGTTATGCCACATCCTAAAAGTGCTTTCACGAAAAAGTAAATCTCATTAGTTTTAGGTGCAGAAAGCCAACCTCCAACGGCAGTACCAATTCCTCCGGTTGAAAACTGATATAAAGTAATCGGCAAATGTGGTAAGTATAAAACTATAGCCAGTAAACAAAACAACAAGTACGTTTTTAATCGGTCTTTTTTTATATAAAACAGTGCTAATAAGGCAACTGTAGCTGCAAATAAACAACTCATGTGGTGATTATAGGCACAGAGTATAGCGAAAAAAGAAAATAAGAAATAGTCTTTTTGTGCTACCTTTTCTGAAAATAAAATCTTAAAAACTACATGCAGTAATAAAATAGAAAATAGAACACCTGTAATATACATACGTGCATAAGAGCTATACACCAAAAAAATGAATGATAAAGAAACAACTGTAGCAGCAATCAATCCAACTTTATCATCAAAAAACGTTTTACAAAACTTGTAGATGTACCAAACAGAAAGTATTCCACAAATTAAAAATGGCAGCTTAATGGCAATCTCATTATAGCCAAATAGTTTTGTCCAGAACCATAAAAACAACTGAATTAAAACAGGATGAGTATCGGTTATTTTAACCCCGTAGTTTATTTCTTGTAAAAAGTCAGGAAATATAGTACGACTTAATCCGCTTAATTCATCATGACTATACTGGTACTGATCAATAGGTATGAATCGCAGAGCTATGCCAACGAACAGAATAGCCAGTAAAAGCCAATTTTCCTTTATATTTTTAATAATAGCGAACAATTTATCAGCTAAATTAAAAAAAATTATCATTTTTGTAGCTCTTAATGATAATTAAGAAAATTACTCGAGTGTTTGTTCCGATTGTTATCGGAAAGTATACAAACAAATGTGGTTTATGCCCAGGTGTTGGAATGGTATACAAGTACGCTTGAGGTGCGTATGCCGCAAGGTGTAGGGGTTCGAGTCCCCTTCTGGGTACTGGAAGCGGACAAGTAATTAAAAATTACTACTGTCCGCTTTTTTGCTTTGGGTCTGTTTGAGTAAAATTTTCACTTATAGCAGCTTCATCATCATTATTTGGAGTAATAATTGGGGGATAGTATCATACTTTTTGTAAGCCAACGCATTAACGTTTAAACTTAAGTTTTTCTAGTGAAATTTTGTCCTTTCTGGAATGACTCCTAAATAATAGACTAGAGTAATGAGCTTCATCCTTAGCATGTAGGAGGGCAATTTTCCACATGGAGGGATTTTCTTCTTTTAATTTTAAATTATTGCTTATAAACTCAAGGTTTAATTGCCCTTCTATAAAATCGTTCAAAACTAAATAGGAATCGTAATTGACTAATTTTATTTTCTGTAATAACTCCTCTTTATTTTTAAAGTCAACTTTTCCATAATCGGAAATCTTGTAAAACTCCGCATAACGGTAAATAAACTGCATTATATATTCACTCACGACTATCAGTATATTAAAAAAAATTAAAAGAGATTTAATTGAGTCAATAGCTATAATGAAATATTCACGTCCCGTTAAGAGAGTAAGGATCTTGTTAAATAGTTAAAGACTAAAAAAATGAAGTGGTTTCGGATTGTTCTTTGAGAGAACTCTTGTAGGATGCTCACTTCATTAATTGAAAAAATCTACAGCAGTAAAAGTATACTAGGAACAGCAATTTTTTGTTATTAAAAAGTTAAATTAATATGAAGGATTGAGATTTGAAATTTGTCCAAAAAAATAATTTAATGTTTTGATAACCAATCGGTAAGGTTTTATTGTAACCCCTTGAATACTTTTGTTCTGATTTAGGAAAGAAGTGAACACCCTAGAGGAATTGTCTTTATAGCCTAAAAAGATAATAGTCCTTAACCACTTCATAAGTTTAACCAATTTATGAAATGAAAAAATGAAACTGTTCAAACTCCTCTTACTTATTTTCTCAATTCTATTTGGAAGTTACAATATAATCAATGCTCAAACATTGATTATGAATGAGGTCTCTAATGGGCCAAGTGGTAATCAAGAATATGTTGAATTTGTTGTAGTAAGTAATACGGTTACCTATACTTGTACAAACCCAAATCCACCCTGTATTGATATTAGAGGTTGGATTTTTGATGATAATAGTGGTTATCACGGCAGTGGCGGTATTGCAACCGGAGCTGTTCGATTTTCACAAGATCCAATTTGGTCATGTATTCCATTAGGAACAATTATTTTAATTTATAATAACGGTGACAGAAATCCTGCTATACCACCGGACGACCTTTCAATGAGTGATGGCAATTGTACCATTATTGCTCCAATGAATAGCGCCTTGTTTGAAACAAATTCAACTACACCGGGAGCAGTTGCTTGCTCTTATCCCAATACTGGTTGGACGAGTGGTGGCAATTGGAATAGTACTTTATTTGCAAATACGGGAGACTGTGCAAGAATTGTAAACCTTGCAGGTTGTGAAGTGTTTTCAGTATGTTGGGGTAGTGATAATACAAATAATTTAATTTATTTTTCAGGAAGCGGTGGCCAAAAAGTTTGGTACTTCAATGACGTTGACCCGTCAAACCAAGCAAATTGGACAAGTGGAAGTGCTTCGCCTTCCCCAGGAAACCAAACACCTGGCACAGTGAATAATGCAGCGAATGCAGCCTATATTGCACAATTTAATAATGGATGTCAACCAATTACACAAACAAGTGTAACGGCAACTTCTGTTAATGCAGGATGTTCTTGTACAGGTTCTGCAACTGCCAATGCCAGTGGTTCTATTGGAGACTACACCTATGTTTGGTATGATGCGTCCATGAATCCAATAGGACAAACAAATGCTATAGCTACTAATTTATGCGTTGGTGTGTATTATGTAACAGCAACTTCACATATCGGATGTTCAGCAACGACTTCAATTTCTATAGGTTCATCGGGTAGCACTTCAGTTGCGGTAAATTCACAAACAATCTGTTCAGGTAATTCAACTATTTTAAATGCTACACCATCTATAGGAGGAGGAACTTATCTTTGGTCGCCGGACGGACAAACATCACAAAGTATTTCAATTAATCCAAGTTCAACAACAACGTATTCTGTATCTTATACTTTATCAGGATGTTCAACGACAACTATTGGAACTATAACAGTTAAATCTACTCCAACCATTACCGTAAATTCTGCTACCATTTGTACAGGTCAAACAACTACTTTAACTGTGAGTGGAGCGACAACTTATACATGGAACACAGGGTCAACCTCAAGTTCTAGTACCAATAATCCTGCATTAACAACAAATTATACGGTAACAGGAACTGTTAATGGTTGTACTAACACTGCTGTAGCAACTATTTCTGTTAATCCAAATCCAATAATAACAGTAAATTCTTCAACTGTTTGTCCTGGACAAACAGCAACTTTAACAGCAAACGGAGCAACAACTTATACATGGAATACAGGATCAACCGCTAATTCAATAATGCCAACTCCTGCATCCAATACAAATTACACAGTAACAGGAACAACGGCTGGCTGCGTTAACACTGGTACTGCCAGTGTTATAGTTGGTTCATCCATTTCTTTATCCATTAATTCGCCTTCTATTTGTGCAGGACAATCCACAACTTTAACTGTTAATGGTGCTTCAACTTATACTTGGAATACCGGATCTGCAACGAACTCAATCGTGGTAAATCCAGCATCAACTACAAACTATTCAGTTATAGGAACTTCAGGAACGTGTACGGGAACAGTTTTAACTTCTGTTAATGTAAGTCCAATGCCAACAGTAACTGTTAATTCGTCAACCATTTGCTCAGGTCAGACTGCTACTCTAACTGCAAATGGAGCAAATTCTTATTTATGGAACACAGGGTCAACTTCAAATAACATTTCAGATTCGCCATCTTCTACGAACAATTACACAGTGGTTGGAACTACAGCAGGATGTTCAAATATGGTCATGACAACTATTACAGTTGGGAGTTCAATAACATTGGGAATTAATACTCCGACAATTTGTGCAGGACAAACGGCTACCCTGATAGCAAATGGTGCAAATAGTTATACATGGAGTACTGGGGCTACCGGTAATTCTATTGTTGTAAATCCAACAAGCAACACTACATATTCGGTTACAGGTGTGAATGGATTTTGTTCAGGAACTGGAACTACAATAGTTACAGTTAATCCGCTTCCTGTTATTACAGTAAATTCTTCAACTCTGTGCGTTGGGCAAACCGCGACATTAACGGCTAATGGTGCAACTACATATACTTGGAACAATGGCTCGGCAGGAAACATTATTACTATTTCGCCTGCGAGCACTACTAATTATGCTGTAATCGGAACAACAGCAGGATGTTCAAATACAATGACTACTACCGTTAATGTTAATCCTTTACCAAATGTTGCTGTTAATTCAGAAACAATATGTGTGGGACAAACCGCGACATTATTAGCATCTGGTGCGAATAATTATACATGGAATACAGGAGCAACAACAAATACATTAAACATATCTCCAATATCAACTACAAATTATACAATTATCGGAACTACAGCCGGTTGTACAAATACAACCATCGCAACAGTGACGGTTATACCGCTTCCAAATGTTACAGCTACTTCAGTAACAATATGTGCCGGACAAACAACGACCTTAACAGCGGTTGGTGCGAATAATTATGTTTGGAATACAGGTGCAACGAGTAGTTCAATTACAAGTTCACCAAGCAGCAATATAAATTTTACGGTTACAGGGACAAATGCAGGATGTTCAAATACAGCAGTAACTACTATTACTGTAAATCCATTGCCAATAATTACTGTTAACTCCACTACAATATGTGCGGGACAAACAACGACATTATCAGCTAATGGTGCATCAACTTATAGCTGGAACAATGGAGCTACTACTAGTTCAATTACCAGTTCTCCCAATTCAAATGTAACCTATACAGTTACCGGAACCTTGCAAGGATGCCAAAATACTAACACAGCAACTGTAATTATAAACCAAACACCTTTAATCATAGTGAATTCTTCAACTGTTTGTACCGGACAAACTGCGACCTTAATAGCTTCTGGTGCGAATAATTACGTTTGGAATACAGGAGCAACGTCAAATAGTATTACAACCGCACCTAATACGAATACTACTTATACTGTAGTAGGCACTAATGCTGGATGCAGTACTACAAAAACAGCGACAGTAACTGTAAATCCATTGCCAGTCTTAACTGTAAATAGTTCTACAATTTGCACTGGAGAAACAACAACTTTAAGCGCAAACGGAGCAATTACTTATATATGGAATACAGGCGCAGTTTCAAAACAAATTGCTGTTAGTCCAACTAGCTCAACAACCTATACAGTTATTGGTTCGAACAATGGTTGCAGTAGTATTGCGGTAACATTTGTTGCTGTTAATACAGCACCTCAGGTTTTATTTAATGCAGATAAATTAAAAGGTTGTGCGCCTTTGTGTGTGAATTTTTCAGATCTATCAATCATCACAACCGGATCAATCAATAATTGGGTTTGGACAATAAACAATGGCATTGTTTCAACAAATCAAAACCCTCAGTATTGTTTTGATAATTCAGGATTATTTGATGTTGGACTGACAGTTGTATCTTCAAATGGATGCTCGAGTACATTTACAGTAAATAATATGATTGAAGTGTACACTACACCGATTGCAGATTTTACTAATGATAACAGTATTACCGATATTTTAAATCCGGAAATTACCTTTACAAATTACTCTTCCAATGCGAATTCATATAACTGGAATTTTGGAGATTCAAATGGTTCAAGTGAAACAAATCCAATCCACATTTACCAAGAAGAGGGAACTTACCTTATAACTTTAATTGCTCACAATCAATATGGATGTGAGGATATAGCAAAAAAAGAAATTAAGGTAAATGGGTTATTTACCTTTTACGCTCCAAACACATTTACACCCGATGAAAATAAGCAAAATGATGTTTTCTTACCAATGGGTACTGGTTGGAATCCTGACAAATATATTTTAAGGGTTTTTGATAGATGGGGTCTGGAAATTTTTAAAACAAATGATCCTAATAAAGGTTGGGATGGAACAATTTTAAATGGTAGTGAAATAGCTCTAATTGATACATATACTTGGAAAGTTGAATTGGAAGATATTTTCAAAAAACAGCATTCATTTATAGGGCATATAACAATTCTTAGGTAGAGTGACTAAGTAAAAAAAGCAACATGGAACAAGGACAAGCAGTATGGTTTGAGATACCAGTTAAAGATTTGGACAGAGCAATAAATTTTTATTCTAAAGTGTTAAGAATTTCAATTGAGAAAAGACGTTTTATCGATAAAGAACATGGCTTATTTAATCTCGAAAAAAACAACATAAAAGGTGTACTTATTGAAAAAGAAAATTTCATCCCAGCTAATGGAATTTGCTTATTCTTTTTCGTTCAAGATATTTTAAATAGTTTGGCTGCTGTTCCAGAGTATGCCGGAGAAATTATCTTGGAAAAAACATTAATTAAACAAAAAACAGAAGAGGGCAATCTAACGATCAGAGAAAACCTGAATAATTGATAGTGAAGGCAATTCGCTATGTCTTTATTCTAATAGTTAAGAATAATATTATGAAGTCTATCAATTACAGAAAGATTAAAATCCTTACGGCAAGAGCTATTAAAATAAATGATTTGCGCGATTTACAAATGGGAATATTTTGGGGAACGATAATAATTTCAGTGATTTTTGTTACAGCTCTCTTTCTTCAAAATTAAAATATTTCTGAGCAACCATTACTTTTTGAAATATAAAAGCCAACAATATTGCTATTGCTGGCTTTTGCTTATTTTACTTAAATTACTTTTTTGGTGCAATTTTTTTTACTGCCTTTTTAGGGGTAGATTTTTTAGCTGGTGCAGATTTTGCACTTTTTTCCGAAGTTTTTTTTTACTTCTGCTTTCACTGGAATAGCTATATTTAAAGCTTTCATAATTAACTCCTGACGAGTCATCATGGTTTTTAACATCTCTTTTGACTTCATAACATATACTTTAGAGATTGAATTTACAATTATTATTTAATATTATAATAACTTTAAATTAGTATTCATATCGATTGAACTAAAATATTTTTCTTAAATCAACCCATAAATCTGTAAAACACGTTTCTTGAAATAATTCATCATGATTTATAGGTAGGTGTTCAAATTGAGAAGCCTTTTCAAAAAAGCGATAAAATGGTCACCTTAAAATTAACAACTAGAATTTCTGCTACGCCTGGTAATAAATAATTAATGACAAATTTTACAGACCCAAAAATCACACACTTTTCTATTTTAAGTGCTGTATTTTGCTTATTCCTGTTTAATGCTTTTCCAAACCAAAACAGCCAAAACTGCTCCCAACATTGGAGCAGTCAAATAAATCCATAGATGTTCTAAATGACCTGAAACAACTGCCGGACTTAATGAACGAATTGGATTCATGGATGCCCCGCAAATAGGACCGGCAAACATAGCTTCTAATAATACAACCGAACCAATAGCTATTCCCGCAAACATACCTTGCTCTTTGCTTCCTTTGGCTACATGAATAATCGTAAACATTAAAAGAAAAGTCAATATAAATTCTAAAACAAAGGACTGCATTGCTGTTCCGGCAGGTAAAGATGCTCCAAGGGTATCATTAGTTGGAAATAAATAGTGCAAAATAAAGCTCGCTAAAAATGCACCAATGCCTTGACTAATTATATAAGGTAAAATTTCTTTTGTAGGAAAAGTTTTAGCTACCCAAAAAGCTATAGTAACAGCAGGATTCAAATGCGCTCCCGAAATATCACCAACTGTATAGATCATTGCCGCAACAATTAAACCCCAAGTAGCAGCAACTCCTGCATGACTGATAACACCGCCTGTTTGCTGATTTATTATCATTGCTCCTGTACCACAAAAGATAAGAGCAAATGTTCCTATAATTTCTGCTATATATTTTCTCATTTTATTTTTTCGTTTTTCAAAATCTAAATGACTAATCTATGTTAATTGAAAATAGTATTAGTTAACCCAACTCTAATTCCAGTATTCCAATTAATGTATAATATTTTTGTTTCAATTTAGTTTTTTATAAGCCTATTCTTATCATAAACGCAGTACTCGCATTCTCAAAAGCATTCAAGAAGGCTTCTTCATATGCTGTAAAAATAAAGCTTTTCTTTCAAAAGAACCTATGCTTTCTCTGATTCGTAAATTACAATTTCGAAAAAACATAAAGAGTTTCTAACGCAATCTGCTTGCAACGCTCATCGTATTTAGCGTCTTGTTGTGGGGTATTGTCAAATGCTTTAGGATCATCATAAGTAGTTCCAATGCGCATTTCAACACCCGGAATAAACGGACAGTTCTCCTCCGCATCACTACAAGTCATAATTGCTGCAAATTCTTTTTGAGGGTTTTTAGTGTCATTATAGGTTTTAGAAAAACAAACACTCGGTGTTTCATTATCATCGTGGAAGACATGATAGGTAGTGTTTTTTTCAATATTGATTGGTTTGATAGTGAATCCAACTCTTTTTAGAGAATT
>Ga0066415_1000118_pt1 | contig 12950 bp, 12 predicted proteins | sample LakWasMet21_HOW5_2_FD_59542 | JGI IMG/M metagenome (GOLD analysis project Ga0066415, IMG submission 59542) | Freshwater sediment methanotrophic microbial communities from Lake Washington under simulated oxygen tension - Sediment Metagenome 21_HOW5 | ecosystem: Environmental > Aquatic >... | reverse complement strand
TTTTATTTGATATCAAACCTTTACTTTTTCAGGAATTAATTTTAAAAGAAAAAGATTTCAGAGAATATATTAAGCAACACGATTGGACCACATACAAAGATAAATATGTCGGCATCGTTTGTACAGCAGATGCCATTGTGCCAACCTGGGCTTATATGCTTATTAGTATTGCGCTAGAGCCTTATGCAAAACAAATAGTTTTTGGAAACTTAGAAACTCTTGAATCCATTTTATTTAACGAGGTTTTACAGAAAATAAATTATTCCGATTATCAGGACAAACGTGTTGTTGTAAAAGGTTGCGGTAATTTACCTGTAAGTACGCATGCCTACGTTGCTTTGGCTAATGGCCTAAGACCATTTGCTAAATCTATCATGTATGGCGAACCATGCAGTACTGTTCCATTATATAAAGCAAAAACAACTTAATTGTATATTTGCTGCATTGAAACTCCAACTTAAATATTTTTTAATATTATTCATCTTATCTAATGCTTTTCTATTAACTGCACAGGAAGATGGTGGCAAAAAATTACGTAATAATCGAAAAAATCCGGTTGTAAAAACACGTATTGGCTTTTCACCGGTTATTGGTTTATACAAACCTAACAAAAATCATACGTCGGGCGCTAAGCAAAAAATGGCGTTTAATATTTCATTAAAAGAAGAGATACGATTAGACAAAAAAAATCGTTGCTTTTTTATGGTTGGAGTAGATTATATGTACCATGGATTGAGTTTTAACTCTTACTATTTTTATGATGATAGTATTCGTTTTTATAATAAAACAATGAATGCGAATTATAATTTAACCATTCATGAATTAGATCTTCCATTGCAATTTAAATATTCTTTAAAAAAAGAAAACAATAGTGTTTTTTCCAGCTATCTGTTTGCAGGTTATTGCTATCGTTGGTTATTAGATAACAAACTGAAAGTATCTTATAATGGCGAAGAAATGGCCGAAAAAAGAGGAGGACTTACTTTTAAATTGCCGGCTTTTTCCAATACCAATAGTTCATTTTTTTCGGCAGGTATAGGAATTCAAAAGAATACACCTATGAGGCAAAATGCCATCTTTGCTGAATTACAACTGAGATACGCTACATCACCAATGTATTTACAAGAAAATTTTGCTCCAAGCAGTCTGTATATTAACTCTCATTTTATTTATTTAACGGTAGGATTTAAATTATAAATTTGTAACCAGTGAACTTACAATTACATAAACCAACAAATGCAATTCAAGGCACAATCAAACTGCCTGGATCAAAAAGCATTAGTAACAGAGTCTTGATGATCAAAGCTCTTTCGGGCTTAAATTTCTCGATCAATAATTTGTCCGATTCTGATGATACAAACCACTTATTGCATGCATTTGAATCTATACAGGGTAACACTTCTAACGTTATTGATATTGGACACGCAGGCACTGATATGCGTTTCTTAACCGCTTATCTTTCTTCCCGTTCAGGAAACGTAGAACTTACAGGTTCAGAAAGAATGCAACAACGCCCTATTAAAGAATTAGTAGATGTATTGCAACTATTAGGTGCTGACATTACTTATAAAAACAACGAAGGTTACCCTCCATTATTAATCAAAGGAAAAAAGATCGCCGGTGGCAAAACAGTCATCAATGGCAATGTGAGTAGCCAGTTTATTAGCGCTTTATTATTAGTAGCGCCATACTTCGAAAAAGGATTAGAATTAACCATCGAAAAAAATGTGGTATCAAAACCTTATATCAATATGACTATTGATATGATGAAGGAGTTTGGCGCTTCAGTTGATTGGAATCAAAATATCATTACTGTTAAACCCGTTCCTTATTCTTATTCAAAACCAGAGTATACTGTTGAAAGTGATTGGAGTGCTGCATCGTATTTTTTTAGTTTAATTGCTTTATCAAAACTAAATACCGAATTAAAATTAAATGGTTTGTTTCAAAAAAGTTTACAAGCAGATTCTGTATGCGCTGATATCTATAAATCTTTTGGAGTTGAAACTGAATATTTAGATAACAAAATAAAACTTTCTAAAACAAAATTATTGATCGACGATAAATTAAATTACGATTTCATTGATTGTCCCGATATTGCGCAAACAGTAGTTTGTACAAGCCTTGCTTTAAAAACATCTTTTAACTTTACCGGTTTACAAACCTTAAAAGTAAAAGAAACAGATCGCATCTTAGCTTTAAAAAATGAAGTGAATAAATTTGGTTTTGACATTGATGTCACCTTAAGCTCTATAAGTTATAACTATTTAGAACCGCAAACATCTAATAACACCTTTTATATTGCCACTTATAATGATCATCGTATGGCAATGGCCTTTGCGCCTTTGTGTTTAGTGTTTGAAAACATTGTTATAGAAGATGCCGAAGTTGTTTCCAAATCGTATCCCGAATTTTGGAATGATCTAAAACGCATTGGTATATTTTACAAATCAGTATGAGTTACACCGACATTATCAGTACCATTGGAGTTTCATTAATTCTACTGGCTTTCTTTTTAAATACATTCAAGTATTTAAATGATACGAGTAAAAGTTATTTTATATTAAATATTATTGGCGGCGCTTTTGCCTGCTACGGAAGTGTTTTATTAAACTCTTTACCATTTATTATTTTAGAAGGTACCTGGAGTTTAGTAGCAATTATTGGTTTGATCAAGAATCTAAAACAATAAATTCCCTTTTGCTTTTTTATCTTTTAATTTTTCTAAAGCAATTTCTTCAACTGCCTGAAACGAGTCTATTCCCTGGATTACTTTCAAAATAGTATGCGTATGCAAGTAACGGTTATCTCCTTTTACTAATAAATAAAAATCAGTATTTTCTAATTCCGGAATCAATTTAGTAGTATGTTCAACATCACCACCGAATAAATCCACCGGTTCTTGTTGTTGCTTACTGTATGGTGGCTGAAACGAAGTTTGATTGGGCAGTAAATTGAACTCAATATTCAATTCTTCGTGCATAAAGGTATAAACAGGGAAATAAAAATCCTGGCCTTCTTTATGTGTGTAATCCAGCAGATCGTTGAGTTGCAGGTCAATATTCATTGCATCATTCAATACATGAATAACTCTGTAAATGCTTTCTGTAGTTGTAATTGAGAAAACATCAAAATCAAAATGCTCTTCAGAAGTATTATCTAAACTATATGATGACATTGATTAAAAATGAATAATTGATTAAAACAACAAACCCTGAATTAATTCAGGGTTTGTATTAATTATTTATTGAGAAATTTTTTCGATCAACTCAGTACTAATACCAGTAGAGCTATAACCACCATCGTGGTATAAATTCTGCATGGTCACCATACGTGTTAAATCAGAGAATAAACTTACTGTATAAGCAGCGCAATCATCAGCGCTTGCATTTCCTAATGGAGATTGTAGATCAGCAAACGTATAGAAATCAGAGAAACCTTTGATACCACCACCTGCTGTAGTTTTAGTAGGTGATTGAGAAATTGTATTGATACGTACTTTCTTTTGTTTACCATAATGGTAACCAAATGTACGAGCAATGCTTTCTAACATTGCTTTAATATCAGCCATGTCAGTATAAAAAGGATATGTACGTTGTGCTGCAATATAAGACAAAGCTACTACCGAAGCATGCTCATTTAAAGCGTCTAATTTATGAGCAGCTGCTAACATTTTATGAAATGATAAAGCAGATACATCAATTCCTTTATTATAAAAATCATAATTCAATTCCGTGTATGGAATGTTCTTACGGATGTTCACGCTCATACCAATTGAATGTAATACGAAATCAATTTTACCACCTAATATATCCATTGAATCGGTATATAGTTTGGTCAAATCATCCATACTTGTTGCATCGGCCGGAATAATTTTAGAATTAGTTGCTTCTGCTAATTTATTAATCTCGCCCATACGCATTGCGATTGGTGCGTTAGTTAATGTAAAGGTAGCGCCTTCTTCGTGGCATTTTTGTGCTACTTTCCAGGCAATAGAATTTTCATCTAATGCTCCGGTAATGATTCCGCGTTTTCCTTTTAATAAGTTGTAAGCCATATTGTTTGTGTTTTTAGTTGTGCAAATATACTGATATTATTTTTTAAGCATTCAAAAGCTCTTTGGCATTTTTAAGTGCCGTTTCAGTCGGGTTACCTGTACTCAACATCTTAGCAATCTCTCCAACACGTTCATCTTTACTCAATGATTTAATATTAGAAATTGTTTTATCTTTCGAATCGGATTTATAAACAAATAAATGATTGTTGCCTTTACTGGCCATTTGTGGTAAATGCGTAATAGCAATTACTTGCATGGCTTTCCCCATCACATCTAAAATGTTTCCGATCTTATCCGCCACATCACCACTTACTCCGGTATCAATTTCATCAAAAATGATGGTTGGTAATTCTGTACGCTCTGCTAATAACGCTTTTAAACATAACATTAAGCGCGACAACTCACCGCCTGATGCTGTTTTGTGAAGCTCTTTAAATTCGGCTCCTTTATTAGCCGTAAATAAAAAGGCAATTGTATCTATACCTGTTGCCGATAAATTATCCTGTTGTTTCAGATCAATTTTAAATTGTGCATTTGCCATTGATAAACTGGCTAACATCGTTTTAATGTTTTGCTCAATACCGGCTAAAGCTTTTTGGCGTTTATCAGAAAGATCTTTGGCCAATGCTTTACATTGTTTTTCTAATACACCAATTTCTTTTTGTGTTTTTTCAATACTTACTTCTAGTGATGAAAATTGTTGCAATTTATTTTCGATCTCTTCCTTAATGGTTAATAATTCTTCTTCCGAATTAACACCATGTTTTTTAAGTAAGCGATTCAATTTATCCAATTGCAAATTAACTTCTTCTAATCGCACATTGTCATACACCACTTCTTCTTCAAAATGATCAATATCTCCGGCTAATTCCTTTAATTCGATAGTAACAGAATTAATGCGTTCGTATAGATCATTAAACTGTTTGCTAAATTTAGAAACGCTATGTAACTGCTGCTTAATAATTGCTAAAGCAGATAATATATTTTCATCGCCACCGTTAATGGCAATGGATGATTTAGATAAATTACTTTTTATAAATTCGGCATTCTCTAAAGTTTCACTTTCTTCTTCTAATTGCTTTTGCTCTCCTACTTTAATATTTGCTTCATCTAACTCAGTAAACTGAAACTGAAAATAATCTAATTCTTTTTTTGCCTGAAGCTCTTGAGCTGTTAGCTCTTCAAATTGTTTTTTTAATTTCTGTAACGCATTGTATTGTTTTTTATAATCAACAAACAAATTGATTGTTTGCGAAAAGGCATCTACTAATTCAAACTGGAAATTAGTTTCTTTTAATAATAAGGTTTCGTGCTGTGAGTGAATATCAATTAACTGTTCGCCTAATTCTTTTAAAACAGTAATGGTAGTTGGTGTATCATTTACAAAAGCCCTCGATTTTCCTTCCGGAGTAATTTCTCTTCTTATCGTAGTTACTTCTTCAAAGTCTAATTCGTTATCTGAAAAAAAAGATTGCAACTGATAGGCTTTAATATTGAACTGAACTTCAATGACACATTTTTTAGTTTTATCATGCAATGAACTTACATCAGCTCTATTGCCCAAGGTTAAACCTAAAGCGCCTAATAGGATAGATTTTCCTGCTCCGGTTTCACCCGTAATAACAGTTAACCCTTTATCAAACTTAATATCAGTTTGCTCAATTAAGGCAAAGTTTTGTATGCGTAAGTGCTGTAACATATAGTGCTTTAAATATCGGAAATAAATAGCCCTGAATTATTAATTATTTACTCAATAAAGCTTCGTTTTTTCAACAAATGAACCATTTAATATCAAACAGCCTAAGCCAAATTTAAGTTTCAATCAATCAAAATTGTTTTTCACTCAAATTAATGTAACGATTCTGATAATATAACGTATACATTATAGAGTTTTGAATGTAACTCTTTTTTATCGACACAATAGCACTTTTTTCATATAAACTTTAATTTTTGAGTCATGAGACAGCTAAAAATTACCAAACAGATTACAAACCGCGAAACCGCATCCCTCGACATGTATTTGCAGGATATCGGGCGCGTTGAGTTAATTACTGCTGATGAGGAAGTAGTGCTGGCTCAAAAAATAAAACAGGGAGACCAACGAGCTTTAGATAAACTGGTGAAAGCCAATTTACGTTTTGTGGTATCGGTATCTAAGCAATACCAAAACCAAGGCTTAAGTTTACCTGATTTAATTAATGAGGGCAATATGGGTTTAATTAAAGCAGCGCAACGTTTCGATGAAACACGTGGTTTTAAATTCATTTCTTACGCCGTTTGGTGGATCAGACAAAGTATTTTACAGGCTTTAGCCGAGCAATCGCGCATTGTGCGTTTACCGTTAAATAAAATTGGTGCGATTAATAAGATCAATAAGACCTTTGCCAAATTAGAGCAAACATTGGAGCGAGAGCCAAATGCCGAAGAAATATCTGAAATATTAGATATTTTACCCGAAGATATCAGAGAAACGATGAAAAATCAGGGCAGACATATGAGTATGGATGCGCCTTTAGGGAATTTGGAAGATGGTGGAAGCATGTATGAATTAATGGAAAATAAACATGAAGCTTCGCCTGATAATGAATTGATCGTTGAAAGTTTACGCAATGAAATTGATAGAGCACTTACATCCCTTACAGCACGAGAAGCCGATGTAGTTAGATTATATTATGGATTAAGTGGCGGACATTCTCATTCGCTAGAAGAAATCGGAGAAAAATTTGAATTAACGAGAGAGCGTGTGCGTCAAATTAAAGAAAAAGCTGTACGCCGATTAAAGCATGCTTCAAGAAGTAAAGTTTTAAAAGGCTACTTAGGATAGTGTTTGTGTTCTGTTTAGTTAGTAATGAGGAGTCCTGTGTTTGGGACTCCTTTTTTTGTTGAAATATTTTACTGATTAAGGCATAAATTTTTATAATTTTGGAACATAATTAATACACACCATGTCACACATTGTAGCCCCCTCAGTTTTATCTGCCGATTTCGGAAACTTGCAAAGAGATATTGAAATGATCAATGCATCAGATGCTGATTGGTTTCATGTTGACATCATGGATGGAATGTTTGTTCCAAATATGTCCTTTGGTTTTCCGGTAATGAAAGTTTTACAAAAACATGCTAAAAAACCTTTGGATGTACATTTAATGATTGTTGACCCTGATCGTTATACGCAAGCCTTTAGAGATACAGGAGCGGCAACATTAACTGTTCACTTCGAAGCTTGTAATCATTTACATCGTTCTATTCAAAATATTAAAAATGCCGGGATGAATGCCGGTGTTGCTATTAACCCACACACTTCTATTCAGTTACTAGAAGACATCATTGCTGATGTAGATCTGGTTTGCGTGATGAGTGTTAACCCAGGATTTGGCGGACAAAAATTTATTGAAAACACCTTTCATAAAGTAATCGCTTTAAAAAAATTAATAGAAGATAAAAAATCATCTGCCAAAATTGAAATAGATGGCGGTGTGGATATGAATAATTATAAAAAATTAGTAGCTTGTGGTGCCGACGTACTTGTTGCAGGAAACACGGTATTTGGCAGCACTAATCCTAAAGAAACAATTTCACAATTAAAACAAATATAAACCCTAAAAAACATAAAATCATGGCATTTGAATTACCGAAATTAACTTATGATTATGCTGCATTAGAGCCGCACATTGATGCAAGAACAATGGAGATCCATCATACAAAACATCATCAAGCTTATGTAACAAACCTGAACAATGCAATTACAGGAACAGATGCTGAAAAAATGAGTATTGAAGATATTTGCAAAAACATTTCGAAATACCCAATGGCTGTTCGTAACAATGGCGGCGGGCATTACAATCACTCTTTATTTTGGGCAATCATGGCTCCAAATGCAGGCGGTGCTCCAACAGGCGATCTAGCAAAAGCTATTGAAGCAGACTTAGGTGGATTTGATAAATTTAAAACAGATTTCACAGCAGCAGGCGCTACACGTTTTGGATCAGGCTGGGCTTGGTTATGCGTAAAAGAAGGGAAATTATGCGTTTGCTCTACTCCTAACCAAGACAATCCTTTAATGGATATTGCAGATTGCAAAGGAACTCCAATCTTAGGAATGGATGTATGGGAACATGCATATTACTTACACTACCAAAACCGCAGACCTGATTATATGGCTGCATTTTTCAATGTAATCAATTGGACAAAAGTTGCTGAGTTATATGCTGCAGCTAAAAAATAGTTAGAGAGACAAGAGATTTAAAACAAAAAAGGCTTCGAATAATCGAAGCCTTTTTTATGTAACAAAATATGATCTTAGTTAATGGCTTTACCCATAAAGTTCACCATAATTAATTCTTCTAAAGTGTAACGGTTGCCATTAATAACTGCTGTGATCCAGGCGTCTTTCTGTCCTTTTCCAATAATTTTTTGACGAGCTGCTTCAGCTTCTTTAATTGTTGAGAATTGGAATTGCGTAAAACGAGTAATACCATCCGGATAATTTACGATCTCTGGTTTACCAAATTGCTTTAAATGATCGTATTTATAGTTTTCAGGATGTCTGTATGCCGCAATTTGTACTTTAAATACCATGCCTTCTGCACATGTTGATCCGCCTATTTTAAGGAATTCTTTGTAAACAGCTGGATCATTCAACGATTTACCTTTTAAAGATGTAAAATCCGGAATAGGTGAGCCTTCGCAAGGAACAACATTTGTTGGTGTAGTTGAGGCTGTTTTAACAGCAGTGTTTGCATCAACCACATTAGCATTGTTAAATACATCGTTTTTAAAAGTCAAATCAGTTGGTGTTTTACCTAATAAACTATCTAAAATAAATTTAGTAGGACGTTGAGTCGGTTTATGAGCAAAATCGGCAGAATAAACATAAAAATCTTTTCTAATTTCAAGGAATTTAGTCAGTTTTTCAATGTCGAATTCTTCCTGAATAGGTTCAAACCCATTTACCATTACTTTCACTTTTATTTTTCCGGGCGACAAGGCCATTAAATATTTTCCAGTTTTTGAATTCGCATAATAAGGCCCTACTACTTCGTCTGTTGCAGTTTTTATTACTTCTAATTTAGCTTCTGTTAATACATCATTAGCATATACTTTTCCTTTTAATAAAGCAAGAACAGGTTTCTCTCCCAAAATACCCGGAGTTACACAATAAATATCCTGACCACCTTTTCCGCCCGTTCCACCTCTGTTAGAAGAGAAATACCCAACATCACCTTTCGCGTTAATTACATAATATCTATCATCTTCTGTAGTATTTAATGGAATTCCCATACTTAATGGTTCAATCCAATCGTTTTCTTGTTTAACAGAATACATGATATCATAACCACCAATACTTTTATGTCCTTCGGAACTAAAAAATAAAGTAATACCATCAGGATGAATAAATGGCGCATCTTCATTATAAGGAGTATTGATGTTTGGCCCTAAATTTTTTGCAGGTCCCCAATCACCATTCGTTTTTTCTGATACATATAGATCTCTACCTCCTAATCCGCCTTCTCGTTCAGATGCGAAATATAAAAATCTACCGTCAGAACTAATAGAACAACTTCCTTCCCACTCTGAAGTATTAATATTTTTATTTAGTCTTTCAGGCTTACTCCACTCTTCACCATTTAAATTACTTATATATATATCTCCTCTATCTTTATCAGTACTGGTGTATGTAAACAATGTATTTCCATCAGGAGAAAGAGCGATTGGCGCATCATTACCCATCGTGTTAATGTTTGTCCCAATATTGACCCCCGCGCTGAAGGTAGAATCATTTGTTTTTTTAGCGATATAAACATCTTCATGGTAATATCCTTCCTCATTATCAGGTAATAAATCATCGTTTAATTTTCCTCCTGTTGTATTTTTTCCAACATAAGTATAAATTAACACAGACTCATCCATGGAAATAACAGGAACATATTCATCTTCAGATGTATTTAATGGTTCTCCCATATTTTTAATATCGGCAATAACTTTTTTAGCAATCAACTCTTTTCCGTTTTTACAATTTTGCAAGCCTAAAGTTGCATCATTGATCATTACTTGTTCCTCTTCTTTTATTTTATCTCTTTTAACTGCTAAGAATTCATTGTACGCATTAATAGCGTCGTCAAATCGATAATTCAAATGGTAAGCTTTTCCTAAATAATAATCTACTTCCGGAGACTTATCCGTGCGTTTCATGTCTTCAAAGATCTCTATTGCTCTTGCCTTTTTTTCAGGGTAACGAATCGAGCAAAGTCCTAAACGAAATTTATATTCCAGATTTTTAGGGGATTCGGCGTATAATTTATCGTAACACTCGTAAGCCGTTTTATAGTCTTTATTATCAAATGCATAAGCAGCTTCTTCTTTTAAATCTTTAGTTTGTGCTACTAAAAGATTAAATGTTAAGCTTAAAATTAATGACGCAATAAATTTCAATTTTCTCATAATAAAATAGTTAATCTCAATTTCAAATCATGAAATATCCTTTTATCAAATTTGAAATATTTATTCAGAATTATAACAAAAACTCGAAATGATTATTAACATAGGATAGTTAAAAGCAAAAAAGCCCATTAACCAAGAAGTTGATGGGCTTAAAAAAATAAAATAATAATTATTTACCGCCTAATTTCGGGGTAGTTTTATTAGGAGTTGTTTTTGGTGTACTTCCACTGGCGCCAGGTATAACAGCTGCAGGCATAGTGTCTAATTTTTTCTTTACTAAAGCCAAAATATCATCAGCTGTTTCTGTGTATAATACATTTCCAGTACTTGTATCTAATACATACTTATATCCATTTTCTTTAGCAACTGCTTCTATCCCTTTTTTTGCTTTATCATAAATTGGACGAGACAACTCACCATATTTACGTTGGTAATCTTGTTGAGCCTGCCCTTTAAAGTCTTCAATACGTTTATTCAGATCCTGCAATTCTTTTTCTTTAGTTCCTCTCACTAACTCTGAGTAACTAGCTGAATTTTGCATATAATCATTATACTTGGTTTGCAATTCAGTTTCCATAGTTGCAACCTGAGTTTCCAGGTCTTTTAAATATTTTTGTGCTACTTCCTGAGCGGTTTTACTTTCAGGCATCATCGTTATTAAAGAATCTAAACTAATGTGAGCAATTTTTTGAGCATTTGCCACAGACATTGAACCAACAGTTAATGCTACAATTGCAATCGATTTTACTAAGTTTTTCATTGTTTTGTGTTTTCTATTTGTTTGTGTGTTATTTTATTTTTTATTGTATCCCATAAACGTTAAAACATCTTCGCTTTTATCGTATTTACTATTGGAGTATAATAAAGATACCTGACCGGCTTTATCAAAAATAAAAGCCAATCCACTTCTTTCAGCAACCTGTTTAACTGCTCCGTATACTTTATCTTGAATTGGTTTTACAAGCTCCATGCGTTTTTTAAATAATTCGCCATCAACTCCAAATCTTGCTTTTTGTAATTCTTTTACTTCTTTTTCTTTATTGATGATCTCGTTTTCACGTTTCTTTTTCATGTCTTCTGTTAACAAAACAGATTCTGCCTGGTAAATTTTGTAGAGCTTATCAATTTCTCCATATTTGGCTTCAATTTCTTTTTGCCAATCAACTGAGGTTTTATCCATTTCTGCCTGAGCAGCTTTGTACTCAGGAATATGAGATAAAATATAATCTGTATCTACATATCCGATTTTTTGAGCTACAGAAATACCTGATAATAATAGAACCGAAACTGCTGTTAAAATTAATTTCTTCATACTTAATTTGTTTAATGTTTTAGTAATAATCATAACGTGTGCCAAGTTACATATATTTTGGTAATTAACATTTTTTTGGGTTACAATTCGCCTAACTGAGCGCCTAATGTAAAATGGAACTGCCCTTTACCATTACCTGTGCCTGGGTTTCCCGGAACATTATCAAAGCCCCATCCGTAATCTAACCCTAATAATCCAAACATTGGTAAGAACACTCTTAACCCAAAACCTGCGCTACGTTTAACTTGAAACGGGTTAAAGTCTTTATACTTAGCCCAAGTATTTCCGGCTTCAGCAAAACCTAACACAAATATCGTAGCCTGAGGATTTAACGAAATAGGATAACGTAACTCCATAGTGTAACGAGCACATAAAGGATCTCCATTTGCACTTGATAATGAGTTATCAGTATAACCTCTCAATGCAATGATCTCACGAGCTACAAAGTTTTGGTATCCACTTAGCCCGCTTCCTCCCATATAATAACGTTCAAACGGAGAAACACCAACTTTACGGTTATACATTCCTAATATACCGTACCCAATTTTAGTTCTTAATACTAAGTTACGAGCCTCTTTACCTTCTCCTGCCGGACGTTTATTAGTTAATTGTGTATACCACTCGGCGGTGAATTTATACTTTTGATATTCGATGAACTTATAACGTTCTGCAACCGTAGCGCTTTCATAATCTTTTCCGTTAAATAAAGAATATGGAGGGGTAAACTGTCCTAAGAGAGAAAAATTAGATCCATTTTTAGGAAAAATTGGTGCATCAATACTATTACGGCTAATATTTAATTTAACATTAAAGTCGTTAGCAAAACCATTAGCTAAAATAAAATACGGGTAATTATTTAACTCATAATAATTAAAATCTGCCGAAGTATATAACGAAAAGAAATCATCCGGCCATTTTAAACGTTTACCAAATCCAACAGAACCACCAATAATAGCCATTGTGCTTCTAAGTGGGTTTGAAATTTTGTTGCCTTCGGCATCCTTAGCGTATTTTTTTTCTCCATTAGAATTAAACATGGAATAAAATGCAGATACACTTAATGAATTAGGTTTTTTGCCGCCTAACCAAGGCTCTGTAAATGATAAATTATAGGATTGATAATAAATACCGTTGGTTTGT
>Ga0066415_1000113_pt1 | contig 13094 bp, 13 predicted proteins | sample LakWasMet21_HOW5_2_FD_59542 | JGI IMG/M metagenome (GOLD analysis project Ga0066415, IMG submission 59542) | Freshwater sediment methanotrophic microbial communities from Lake Washington under simulated oxygen tension - Sediment Metagenome 21_HOW5 | ecosystem: Environmental > Aquatic >... | reverse complement strand
CTTTTCGGTGCAATATACTTTTAATAGGATGGAAGATATAGAAGCTTATCAAAAAAATCATGCAAAGCGTTTGCAGGAGGATCATGCCAAAAGATATGAAGGAAAATATGCGGCATTTAGAACAGTATTGGAAATAGTTTGATGCATAAGCAAATAATCAGTTTCGGAATATTTTTCTGTTTTTTAGCAGGACCGCTTAAAGCGCAAAAAATTTTGGAATTAGATATTACACGTTTCAATCATTTTAAAAAAATACAGATCTTTAGCGGAGATGTTATTGAATATAAATTAAAAGGAGAGCATCGGTTTCATTTAGGAAAAATCTCGAATTTGGTGGATAGTATGATTGTGCTTGGCAACGATTCAGTTATTAAATTGAAAGAAATTAAAATTCTTTGTATTCGTAAATCGAATTATGTATTGCGTAAATTCACAACTGGTTTTATGATTGCTGGAGTGGGGTTTTTTATGATTGATGGGATTAATAATTTAGCCAATAATCATTTTCCTATCGTGGACGAAAGAACTATTATTGTTTCTGCTTCATTAGTGGCGGCTAGTTTAATAGTAAGACAAATAGGAATTAGGAAACATCACATTGGAAAAAATAAATTTTTACGCATAATTGACATGAGTTCACAACATATTAAGTAATAGATAATTTGACATCACCCGTAAAAGCAAAAAAACATTTAGGTCAGCATTTTTTAATTGACTTAAATATTGCGCAAAAAATAGTTAATGCCTTGCCACAGGATGATTTGGCAATTGTGGAAATTGGCCCCGGAACAGGAGTATTGACGCAATATTTAATTGCTAAGGAAAATTTCACAGCATTTGATATTGACACAGAATCAATTGAGTTCTTAAAACAAAAATATCCTCAATACGAACAAAAAATCCAATTTCAAGATTTTTTAGAAGCAGATTTGACTCCGTTTGCCAGTAAAGGAAAATTTAAAATAGTTGGTAATTTTCCTTATAATATTTCTACTCAGATCATGTTTAAGGTATTGGAACATCGTAATGATGTGACCTCATTGGTTGGGATGTTTCAAAGAGAAGTAGCGCAACGTATTGCTGAAAAACCAGGCTCAAAAGCCTATGGCATTTTAAGTGTATTATTACAGGCTTTTTATAAAATTGAATATTTGTTTACCGTAAGCGAGCACGTGTTTAATCCGCCACCAAAAGTAAAATCAGCGGTTATTCGTTTAACACGTAATACCGTTCCTCAATTAGATTGTGATGAAGAATTGTTTTTTAAAGTAGTAAAAGCTTCATTTAATCAACGCCGAAAAACCATTCGTAATTCAGTGAAAGTGTTGACGGGAAATAGCGTAGTTGAATCCATTTATATGGATAAACGCGCAGAGCAGTTATCGGTTCCACAATTTGTGGAACTAACGAATGCTATCGCTCGAGCGACAACTAAAAATTAAAAACACTTAGCATTTACCTAAGTGTTTTTAATTTTATTGAATCAACAAATTTTTATTTATGTTCAAATCGATAGATAGTTTCTATGTCTTCTGCTTCGTTATGAATAACACATAAATCTGTCACTAAACCACTATTGATTCCATATACCCATCCATGTAGGTGTAAAGGTCGTGCCTGCCATGCTTCTTGAACAATTGTGGTTTTAGCTAAATTTCTCACTTGTTCCATGACGTTCAATTCGGTCAATCTATCCAAACGCTTATCTTCATTTGCAATTGCATCTAATTCATTACAGTGTTTATTATATACGTCTTTGATATTGCATAACCAGTTGTCTACAAAGCCATGATATTTTCTACTCATGGCGGCTTTTACTCCACCGCAGCCATAGTGGCCACATACAATAATATGCTTTACTCCAATATATTTTACGGCGTATTCTAAAACGCTTAATAAGTTAGCATCTGTGTGTATTACTAAATTGGCAATGTTTCTGTGCACAAATATTTCTCCGCTTTCAGTGCTTGTTACTTCATTGGCTGGTACGCGGCTATCACTGCAGCCGATCCATAAATAATCTGGTTTCTGTCCTAAAGACAGTTTTTTAAAATATTCGGGGTCATCAAATATTTTTGATAAAGCGAAACGACGATTTCCGTCTAATAATTTTTTATATGAATTATCCATTGTTAAATAGTGTATTTAATGAGTTCTACTTGTATGTTTTTTCTATGTGATCGTTCAACAAATTCATCAATGATGTCTTTTGCATCACGGTTTATTCTTTTATTAGCACTGGCGTCAATAATTACCTTGCTATTGTTTTCAATTGTATCAAAATAGTTTATTAGGTAACCTTTATTAAAAAAAGTAACATGCTGGGGGAGTTTAATCATATAATATTTTTCTCCTGCGATGACGTCGTTACCTGTGTCAAACGAATACGAGATATTATCTCTAATAATAAAGATAACAGCAACAATGATACCCGAGCCTACTCCTTTTAATAGATCGGTAAAAAGCATTACAATAATTGTGATGAAAAATGGCAAGTATTGTTCAGGCCCATATTCAAAGTGTTCTCTAAAAATGGCAATCTTAGTTAATTTGTAACCTGTAAAAATTAAGATAGCTGCTAAACTTGCATTTGGTATTAACGTCAACACGTTTGGAATCAGTAACACACAAATTAATAATAGCAAAGCATGGATAATGGTTGACAATTTAGATTTTGCTCCTGCATTAATGTTAGCCGAACTCCTAACAATAACAGAGGTTACAGGTAATCCGCCAATTAAACCGCATGCAATATTTCCAATTCCCTGAGCCATTAATTCTTTGTTTTGATTAACTGAATTTTTTTCAGGATCCAATTTTTCAGAGGCTTCAATATTTAACAAGGTCTCTAAACTAGCAACAACACCAAGTGTAACTACAATTACCCAAAACGATGGATTTGATATAAACGCAAAATTAGGAAAAGCTAAATTTGATTTCAGATCTGTAGCAGAAGTGATCGTTGGTAAATTTACAAGGTGCTGGGGTTCTATAGCTAAATATGAAAATCCTTTAAAAGAAATAGTTAATAGGATGCCAAATATAACCACTAACAAAGGCCCGGGTACATTGCTTAAAACCTTATTGTTTTTGTAAAGAGGTTTTTCTGCAATGATCAGTAAAGCAAACGATATAATGCCTATGACAAGAGCACCAGGGGTTATGTTTTCAAGCATTACAAGTAATTCAGAAAAGGTATTGTGCCCATCTGGTTGTATAAAGCTCATATCGCCTTCAGGGTCCTTATCGTAGCCAAAAAAGTGAGGAATCTGCTTGATAATTAAAATGATACCGATACCGGCCAACATTCCCTTAATCACAGCATTAGGGACATAATTTCCTAATCCCCCGGCTCTAACAACACCAAGTAATATTTGTAAAATACCGGCAAAAACTAAGGCTGCCAAAAAAGCTTCAAAGCTTCCTAAATCACTTATAGCCGTTAAAACAATAGCAGTTAATCCTGCCGCCGGGCCTGTAACACTATATTTTGAACCACTAAGTATGGTTACTATGATTCCACCAACCACACCGGCAATAATACCTGAAAACAAAGGGACATTACACGCAAGCGCGATCCCTAAACACAATGGCAGAGCCACTAAAAATACGACAATTCCTGCCTTAAAATCGGCAAATACATTTTTTGGAAACATGTGATGAAATAATAATTTGATTGTTAAATAGAAATTAATTGCTCATGAAAATGAGCAATGCAACAATTAAATTATGCCTTTGGGGGAGGACTATGTTTACTTATGATGCTTGATGATACACGAGCAGAGTGCTCTAGCCAAACGATTTTTGTGAATGAAAAATAAGGATCGAAATTTAAACCGCACTCAGTATAAAGATCTTCTTCATTAGAAACTTTTTCTGCACCATGCTCCTCTTCTTCTTCGGCAGGAACTGGGTTGCTATATATTTGTTTTTTCAATGTACTTCCATCTTTTAAATGTGACAAAACAGTATTCTGTACCGTTAAGGAACAAATGCTTGTAAGGAATAAAACAATGAATATGTATTTAATATTGTCTAACAAATGATTTCTTTAATTTATTTTACCGAAACAAAACCTAGATCTGTCTCAGAAATCGCTGCAAAGTAATTAAAATTAGATTGATTTTATTAAATTTAAGGATTATTTAACATTGATTTTCTAAATTAAACACATGGGCAGCAAAATTATATTAATTATTTTATGCGGGGTGGCTTTGTTTTCCTGTAAAAAACCGGCGGGAGAGGGGGGAAATTCATCAATAAAAGGAACGGTTTGGGTACATGATTATGACAAGAATATGAATGTACTGCAATATCAGTATATTGGTGTAGATGTGGAAGTTTATGTTATTTATGGAGATGATGTGACGTCGGGCGATAAAGTAAATACAAATGCAAGTGGCGAATTCGAATTTAAATATTTACGCAAGGGTAACTATAAAGTATATGCCGTGAGTAAAGAAAAAATTGGAACTACTAACGATACAAAAGATGTGGCGATATCTTTGGATGTTACCATTTCAAAAAATAAACAAACAGTGGATGCCGGCCAAATAATAATTAAACAGTAATTTATTTAAAATGTATAAATTTTTTCTCTTCATCTTATTATTTTGTTTAAGTGTAACAGTATACGCCCAAAGTAAAAAAGACATCAAGAAACATAAAATAAGTTCTATATCCGTAACAGAATTAAACGGTAGTAAAACTATTAATGATAGTAAAACTGTTTATAATGCCAATGGGGAAGTGTCTGAAAAGACAGAATACAATAAAGACGGCGCTTTTAAAAAGAACCTGAAATATAAATTCAATAATTTGGGAGATGTGATGGAAGAAAATGAGTTTGACGAAAAAAATAACCTGATAGAAAAAACGATTATTAAATATAATGCTTTAGGTGATAAAAAAGAAGAATCTGTTTTTGACGGGTCTAATAAATTAGTAAAAAAACATATTTATATATACGATGGCAAAGGTTTGAAAACAGAACGTAAAACATTAGATGCTAGTGGAAAATTGGTAAGCACAAAAAAATATACCTATACTTTTAAATAAGAATTTTGAACACCATTAATCAGATATTGTTACAGTTCGATGCCATTACGCTTCAGGAGATGGATAGTAGCGTTAAGCTGATGGATAGAACAGATACCAAGTATGCTTTTAATATTATAGAACTGGCAGAGGTACTAACGGCAGTAAAGGAACATTATAAGGTTTTAAGTATTAATGAACATAGAATTAGTCGCTACAAAACGCTGTATTATGATACAGATGATTTTGATCTATACAACAAACATCATAGTGGTAAATTAAACAGGTACAAAATTCGTCACCGAACTTATGTTGAAAGTAATTTAGGCTTTTTGGAAGTTAAGTTCAAAAACAATAAAGGCCGAACTATTAAAACTCGCATTAAAGAATCGGAAGTGCCTGATTTGAAAACGGAAAATTTGTATGCTTTTCTTGAAAAAAGTTTACCCTTCGATCCTAATTCTTTAGTGCCAAAAATTTGGATCAATTACAGCAGAATTACGTTAGTTAATAAAATATCTGCTGAGCGCATTACCCTCGATGTGAATTTAGAATTTCAAAAAGGGACTATTCAAAAAAATCTTCATCACTTGGTGATAGCCGAGGTAAAACGAGACAGCAAGATCGACTCATTTTTTGTGTCTATTATGCGAAACCGTCGTATCAGAGAAGGCTCCATTAGTAAATATTGTTTTGGCGTAGCCAGTACCTGTAACGATGTAAAAAAAAATAATTTCAAAGCAAAACTTTTAAACCTTGATAAATTAGCCAAAGTATGACCTTATTACAATTAACCAATGATGTCGCTCCGGTGTTTACCGGTTTCGAAGAATTACAAAAAATTTCTTCAAAAATATTCCTTCGTTTATTAATAGATCTAGTATCAGTATTTGTGCTGGTGAGATTTATCTATTACCCTATTTATAAACACCGCGAATTATTTTTCACCTATTTTATTTTCAACATTGTCATTTTTTTAATTTGCTTTTTGTTAAACAAGGTCGAGTTATCAATGGGCGCTGCCTTTGGCTTATTCGCTGTGTTTAGTATGTTGCGTTACAAAACAGAGGAAATCGCGATCAAAGACATGACCTATTTGTTTTTGGTAATTGCTCTTGGTTTGGTATCAGCTGTAACAAAAGTAAAAGACACAGCCGATAGCATAGAGTGCTTATTCTTAGTAGGAATAAATGCCACAGTATTACTTATCACTTATTTATTAGAAAGTAATTTGTTTATGAAGAAAGAGGTTGTAAAAACCATCTTGTACGAAAACATTGAAATGATCAGAGCCGGAAAAGAAGCTGAATTGTTAGAGGATCTGAAACTAAGAACAGGATTTAATGTTCATCGATACTCTATATATAAAATAGATTTTTTAAAAGACGCTGCTCAAATTAAGGTATACTACTACGAAAATTAATGCGCAAAAGCATACATATAATTATATTTTTTTTCTCGCTTACTATATGTAAAGCGCAATATGTTGTTAATGATGTAGGACTACGACTTAGCCTTTCAGGAACAAAAAAAGTAAATGATAAGCTTACAATTGCCGGCAAACTCTTATCCCGTCAGGTAGAAAATTTCAGATTACTCAACAGGGTTTATTTTCGGGTGGGAGCATCTTATGAATTGCATAAAAATCTTGAAGCTGAAATTAGATTATATTACATGTATAGTCGTAAAGGATTTAAAGAGTTTACGAATTCTTACCGTTATTCATTGGCCGTTATTTATAAAACAGGTTTAACCGAGCGTTTCTCCTTTTCTAATAGGCTTACCTATCAAACTACAAACAACTATCTTATTGGGAGCGAATTTACAGATGATAAAACCGGAGGAGTTGTGAGAGATCGTTTAACTTTAAAGTATAAGCATACTCGCCGCGGTGAGGCATACATTAAAGAAGAAGTATTATTTCAGGTAGTGGGAAAAAAAGAACGATATTTTGGCCGAAATCGGGTTTACCTGGGGTATGAATATATATTAACCAAGAAGTGGGATTTAGATGCTTATTTCATTCTGGAACGCACACACGGCGGAACTTCCACAGAGCCAAAGGAAAGAAATTTCTTTTATGGAATAAACCTGGGCTACAATTTCTAATGAAATTCATTAAAAAATTAAATATTTTTTTGGAGATTAAAAAAAAGCAATTATATTTGCAGCCCGATTCGGGAGATTAGCTCAGCTGGTTCAGAGCACCTGCCTTACAAGCAGGGGGTCACAGGTTCGAACCCTGTATCTCCCACAATAAAAGCCTCAGTTTTCTGAGGCTTTTTTATTATATGTCATTTTCGAAAACGCTCATATTATTACGCGGCCTTCCGGGTAGCGGAAAAAGTACCCTGGCGAAGCTTTTAAGCGAAGGAGGCTTACATCCTATTCATTCGGTTGATGATTACTTTACGGATGCTGAGAGTGGCGAATACGCCTTCGATTTTAAGACAAATCATTTAGCATATAAACAGTGTGAGGAATTTACCCGGTTAGAAATGGAAAAACCCAAGTCTAAAATCATTGTACATAATACGTTTACCATGGACTGGGAACTGGAGCCTTATTTCAAATTAGCTTCTGAGTTTGATTATAAGCTGTTTGTTGTGACGGTTGAAAATTACCATCAAAGCGGAAACTTACACGATGTAAACGAAGAACAACTGCAAAAAATGGCAGAAAAATATAAAGTGAAACTTTACTAAAACAAAAAATCCTCTGAAATTATTCAGAGGATTTTTTATAATATATAATGCTGTTTAATTATTTTTTCGGCATTTTATCTTTCGGTATCAAGTAAACAACCGATAGATCCATATAAGTCATTGCGTTTTCAGGAAAATTACGAACGTTTAATTGCTCTAAACGAAAGTTCTCATCATAAAAAATTGGCATAAATGGAGCTTCATCTAATACAATTTGTTCTGCTTGAGACAAGATAGCAAAACGCTTTGTTTTATCAGACTCTTTAAAAGAGGCTTCAAATAAAGCATCGAATTTTTCATTTTTAAAGCGGAAATAGTTGATGAATGATTTCTCTGATGGATTAACAGGAACGTGCTTACCGTAAAATAAGGTTAAAAATGTTTCAGGCTCCGGATAATCGGCTACCCATGAAAAACGGAACATATCTGATTTACCTGAGATCATTGATTCAATATGCTCGGAAAGTGGGGCAGTATTGATATCTATATCAATGTTTAAGTTCTCTTTCAACATTTTTTGAATTACTTCAGCCACTAAAATATTTCTATCACCACCACCGCTGTTAATTTGTAAGGTTACTTTAGGAAACCCTTTTCCATCAGCATAACCTGCCTTTTTTAAATATTCTTTAGCTTTTGCAGGATCAAAGGTATATCCTTTTAATCCTTTAAAATTATATCCTGCATCTTCAAAAGATTTAACGTAAGGCACAATGCCATAATCAGCAGAAGTACCTTCGCCTTGAATTGTAAAATCAGCAATTTTATGTCTGTCGATCGCATAATTAAAGGCTAAACGAACTTCTTTTTTATTAAAAGCTTCTGCAGTACAGTTAAAACCAATACAGTTACTATTAAGAGCAGGTGAATTAATGATCTGGAAATCTGTTTTGCGCTCTTTGGCATTTTCAAGGTCTCCCATAATTTCATGGAAGATCTCAACCGGTAAACGATATACCATATCTAAATTACCACTTTTAAATTCTAAGATCTCAGCTTTTTTCTCTCTGATAAAGCTAATTTTTACACCATCCAAATAAGGTAATTTATTTCCATCTTTATCAACTCCATAATAATCAGTATTTTTTTTCATGATCAGTACTTCGCCTTCTTTTACTGTTTCTAACATGAAAGGGCCGGTGCCAACTGCATGAATACGAAGATCTACACCATATTTATCAGCAGCTTCTTTAGGATAGATCCAGCAACCTGGCATAGCCAATACGTTTAAGAAACCGGCAAATGGACTATTTAAAGTAATAACTAAAGTAGAATCGTTAAGGGCTTTGATACCTGTAACACCATTGCTTTTTCCGGTTTTAGATGCATCAAATGATTCATTTGCACCAACTACACGATTTTTGAAAGTAACATCAAACTGAGCATTATTAGGATCAGCAGTACATAATTTATCAAAACAAAACTTAACATCAGTCGCAGTTAATGCTCTGCCTTTTCCATCTTTAAAACAAGGATCGGGATGAAACATCACATTTGGACGTAAATGAAAAGTCCATTCAGTTTGGTTTTCATTAATATTCCATCTGCTAGCAATAGCTGGTTGTATAGATAAATCATTTTGATTGAATTTCACTAAGCCTTCAAATAATTGAGATCCAATGTGAAAGCCGGTAATTTCATTAACAGCAATTGGATTCAAGCTTTTAAACGCTTCTACTTCGTTCATGCGCATTACGCCACCTGTGTAAACGCCGCCTTTAGCTTCAGTTGCGTCGTGATTGTCCTTTTTCTCATCTGAACAAGATGTGCAAGATGCAAAACTAAGAAGTAAAGCGCTCGCTGCTAGTGGGATAAAAATTTTTTTCATACCTAAGTACATAAGTTTTAGTAAGCACAAATATATACTTTAAATCTAAAAAACCTAAAATTATTAGATAAATTTACTCAAAGCTTAAGTCTAATAAAACCGGACAATGATCACTATGCATGGCATCGCTTAAAATAACCGACCTCTTTAAGTGTTTTTCCATATGATTGGCCGCTAAATTATAATCTATACGCCAGCCCAAGTTTTTACCCCTTGATCCGGCGCGATAACTCCACCAGCTGTACTGATGAGGTTCCTGATTAAAATGCCTGAAGGTATCTGTAAATCCCGACTGGATGAATTGCTCCATCCATTCCCGTTCTTCAGGTAAAAACCCGGAGGTATTGGCATTTGATTTTGGATTGTGAATGTCAATGGCTTTGTGACAAATATTGTAATCACCGCATAATATTAAATTTGGCACTTGTTGTTTAAGTCCATTGATGTAGTTCTGAAAATCTGCCAGCCATTTCATCTTAAAGGCTTGTCTTTCATCACCACTGCTACCGCTTGGATGGTATACACTCATGACTGAAAAATTATCAAAATCTAAACGGATTACTCGTCCTTCAAAATCATATGCTTCCATGCCACAACCATATTCCACATGTTTAGGCTCAATTTTACTAAAAATGGCAACGCCACTATATCCCTTTTTTTGTGCCGGATACCAGTATAAATAATAACCCAAGGCTTCAAACTCTGCCACATTTACCTGATCGGGAGTTGCTTTAATTTCCTGCAAACATAATACGTCAGGATTAGATGCTTTTAACCACTCTACAAAACCTTTATTCATAGCGGCCCTGATGCCATTTACGTTATAGGTAATAATTCTCATAGCAAATAATGTTTATGGCTTAAAAATACAATTTCTATCTTTATAAATCGTTATACAAATGGTGGTTTTTAGGTTAAGTGGCATACTGTGTTTTTTGTTTGGAATTTTATTTCAGACTCAAGCGCAAACGAACCAAAAGCAAAAACAATTTGTGCTTACGAAGGATACTCTTTTTTTAGATAGTTTGAGTTTAATTCCGGGTACAGTAAAATTATCTTCTAAAAATAATGCGATTGATACCTCTAGTTATAAAATCAACTACCTCTTAAAAGCTTTGATTTTCAGATCTAAACCAACGGATACAATTTCTGTTTCGTATAAAACATTTCCCTACAATTTCGAAAGATCATATTACCATAAAGATAAGTCTGTGCTTAGCAAAGATTTGTCTTTACCAGTCAACCCCTTTTCTATCACCTTTGATGCATCCAATCAAAATAACGAATCATTTATGTCTGATGGCTTGAACAAAAATGGTAGTATTAGCAGGGGCATTAGTTTTGGTAACAATCAGGATGTGGTTGTAAATTCCAGTTTGAATTTGCAGGTGAGTGGAAAATTAACACAAGAGGTAGATCTATTATTAGCCGCTACGGATGATAACATCCCTTTTCAGGCTGATGGAACTACGGCGCAATTGCAGGAGTTTGATAAAGTGTTTATTCAACTCTCCAATAAAAACTCCAAATTAATTGTAGGCGATTTTCAGTTGCAACGGCCGACTAGTTATTTCATGAATTTTTATAAACGTTCGCAGGGGGCATATTTTTCAAATAACTATGTGGATACGATGGGTAAACAAACAGTAACTTTTAAAACTCAAATAAGTGGCGCTGTCAGTAAAGGAAAGTTTGCCCGCAATGTTATTCAGGGAGTAGAAAATAACCAAGGGCCTTATCGTTTGCGTGGCGCAGATAATGAACAATTCATTATTGTATTATCAGGAACTGAACGAATTTACATTGATGGTAGATTGTTGCAGCGGGGGCAAGAAAATGATTATATCATTGATTACAACACGGCTGAATTAACGTTTACGGCTAAGCAAATTATTACTAAAGATAAACGGATTATTGCAGAGTTTCAATATGCCGAAAGAAATTACGCTCGCTCCCTATATTTTTTTAGCGAAGAAGTAGAAGCGAAGAAATTGAAATTGCGGTTTAATTTTTTTGGAGAGCAAGACAATAAAAACAAAACCTTGCAGCAAACACTTACCGAATCTCAAAAACTGACCATGTTTAATGTAGGGGATACATTAAACAAAGCGGTATCAAGTGGGGCAGAATTGGCCGAGTTTAACACCACTGATGTGTTTTATTGGAAAAAAGATACCACGGTTACGGCTCAACTTTACTCCGGAATTTTTATGTATTCAACTAATGCGGATAGTGCCAAGTACCGCGTAAAATATAGTTATGTGGGTGAGAATGCGGGAAATTACGTTCAGGTGCAAGCTACGGCTAATGGCAAAGTGTATAAATGGGTAGCTCCTGTTAGCGGAATTTTACAAGGAAATTATGAACCGGTTATTCCTTTGGTGACTCCCAAGAAAAAACAAATGTTTACAGCAGGCGCAAATTATGAGTTTAATAAATTGCATAATCTGGATGTTGAAGGAGTGTATACTAAAAATGACATTAACACCTTTAGTAAATTCAATTCGTATAACGATGATGGTTACGGCATTAAAGTAAACAGTAATAATCAAACCGTTATAAAAGCAGATACGGCTAATAAACAATCGCTTAATGCGGTTTACAATGTTGGTTATGAATACGTACAACAATATTTTAATCCCATTGAGCGCTACCGCGCTATTGAGTTTGAACGTGATTGGAACCGACCGATCAATGCACCTATTAATACTGATCAGCATGTAGGTTTTGCTCAGGTTGGAGTTCAAAAAAACGAAAAATTAAAATTACTGTATGGGATTAATTTTTTTGATGAGGGGTCTTTTTATCAGGGATTAAAACATAGCGTACAAAGTTTTTATAATACCAAAAGTACATCTTTAAATTATAACGGGTCTTATTTAACCAGTAATTACAATAGTTTGAGAAGTAATTTTTACAGACATAAAATTTTAGTCTCTCAAGATTTTTGGAAGTTGAAATTGAATTATCTGGATGAATTTGAAAAAAATGAATTTCGTAAAACGTCATCGGATAGTTTGTTAGCGCGTAGTTATCAGTTTTGGGAGTGGGAAACTAATATTACAAACAGAGATACTAGTGGTAATTTATTTAAATTATTTTACCGAGAACGTCGCGATAAACAAGCTTATAGCTCTATTTTAAAAGATTCTACTTTTGCACAAAACACGGGTTTTTCAGCAAATATCAATAGTATTCGTAACCATCCTTTTTCAATTATAGTTACTTACAGGGAGCTGCATTTAAAAAATGCCAATCCTTTGTACTTGAAACCAGACAATACCTTGTTGAGCCGTGTTGAATATTCGCCACGCTTGATCAAAGGATTTATTACTTCCAGTATTTTTTATGAAACCGGTTATGGGTTAGAAAATAAAAAAGAGTATTACTATCTGCAAGTTGCCGCCGGACAAGGAAGTTATGCCTGGAAAGATTATAATGAAAATGGAATTAAAGAATTGAATGAGTTTGAAATTGCACAATTTTCAGACCAGGCACTATACATCAGAGTGTATACACCAACT
>Ga0066415_1000112_pt1 | contig 13100 bp, 9 predicted proteins | sample LakWasMet21_HOW5_2_FD_59542 | JGI IMG/M metagenome (GOLD analysis project Ga0066415, IMG submission 59542) | Freshwater sediment methanotrophic microbial communities from Lake Washington under simulated oxygen tension - Sediment Metagenome 21_HOW5 | ecosystem: Environmental > Aquatic > Freshwater... | reverse complement strand
AATGACTTTTACAACATACTGTCCACTATCTAAATTATTAAATGCGTATGCTGAAGAACTAATAGGTACATATGTAATAGAATCCCATTGACTTAAAACTGAGCTGTATTTATATAATACTACATCACCGACAGTTTCATTAACAACTGTACCTAAAAGATTTTTATTTGCAGCAACCGCAATCATTACAGAAGCAGTACTTGAACATCCAAGAACATCTACACCTGTTAATGAATAGGTTGTAGTGAGAGTTGGACTAACAATTATTGAACTCGTTACTTCTGCTGTACTCCAGTTATAAGTTAATGCGCCAGTCGCAGATAAAGTGGATGAACCACCACTGCAAATGGTTGTATTAGGAGTAATAGTTATAACCGGAGATGGATTTACCGTAATAAGCACAGTATAAGTAGCCATACATCCATTCGTTCCTGTGCCATTAACGGTATATACTGTTGTGGCAGTTGGAATAACATTGATGCTATATGTTGTAGCGCCGGTGTTCCATAAATAACTAGATGCGCCCGCAGCGGTAATTACATAACTAGAGCCTTCACAGATAGTTCCACTGTTAGCAGTAATGTTTGGCGTGGTATAGTCCGTTGTTACAATGGTGGTAGCATATGCATTACAGCCATTAGCTCCTGTAGCTGTAACTGTATAAATTCCAGGTAGATTTACCACAGCATTTGAATTTCCAACACCACTAACTACCCCTGGACCATCCCAATAATACATTACGGCACCTGCTGCGATGACATCAACGGTGTTGGTTGCACATGTCAACGTCCCTGAAGTGACAGCAGATGCTGATGGTAGAGAGTTAACTGTAACTACGACATTATCATTCACGGTGCATCCATTTACATCAGTTGCTGTAATTGTATAAATGGTAGTAGCAATAGGTGAGCTGTTTGTTGATGGGGAAAAAGGTGTTGACAAACCAGATGACGGAGACCATGAATAGACATAGGATGGAGTACCTCCGGAAGCCGAAGAATTTAAAAAAGTATTAGAACCTGCACAAATCGCTACATCTGCACCGGCGTTTACAGTAAGCATACTAGGTTGTGTAACAGATACAGTAGTAGTTGAAACACACGCACTAGCATCAGTAATGGTACACGTATAAGTGCCGGCAGATAAGCCTGAAACAACGGCAGTAGTAGCCCCTACCGGCGACCAATTGTAAGTATAAGCAGGTGTTCCTCCTGAAACAGATACAGAAGCTGCACCCGTTGATGTACCGAAACAAACAGCATTTGTTGTCGATGTTGTTGCATTTAAAGCAGATGGTTGAGTTAATGCTACAGTTTGTATTCTTTGACATCCTTGGCCATCAGTAATAGTACATGTGTACATACCGGCACATAATCCGGATACATTTTGGGTTACCATACTTCCTGGTTGCCAATAGTAAGAATAGGCTGGTGTTCCTCCAGATCCAATAGCAGAAATAGATCCATTACATAAACCAAAACAGCTTGGAGAAGTTGGTGTTAAATTTAATAGATAAGATGTAACGTTAAAGGCATTAGCTAGTTTAGTTAAACCAACTCCGGGTTGATCAACATAAAGATCATACATTCCTATATCGGCATTACAAGGAATGTTGAAACTAGATGTTAAAGATACATCGCTTATTATTGTTGGGGCAGCTCCTGTAATAGTATTTGTACTTACAGTGTGAACCAAAAACACATTGTTTGCAAATGGGGCCGTTTGAAAAGTTGTGTTGCTCCCATTAACAGTGATTGTAATACTTTTTGATTGACTAGCTGTGTTAGGAGTAATGTTGGCTATTCCAAAACAAGTTACACTTGCTGTCCATCCCGGATTAACTGTTGCTGCATCAGATTTAAAGTGAAAGGTTAAACTCTGATTAGAAGAATATTGGTTGGCCGGAATTGCGGTTCCTGAAAATTTATTTTTAAAAAAACCAACGGCCGTACTTGTACCATCATAAACTGATAACGTATCATAACCAAGTTCTGTATTAAAAGCACTAAAGGATACTTTTATTCTATAACCCGCAGTTGAAGAAGTAAATGTTTCTGTTAAATTTTGATTAACACCATAGTTTGACGCAGAACCTCCGTCGTCATAAAAATTACCCGAACAGGTTGTAACAACTGAATTGGTCATGTTGTATGTTTGCCCTTGCACTGATAATACTGTACATAAAGATGCACTTAGTACAATGTTTTTTAAAATTTTTATCATGGTGTGTTATTTAAATTATTTGAAATCGTTTTAATTGTTTAGGCAAAGCTTGATGATACTTTCTTTATCATTAATTTTTAGTTTAATGAAATACATACCTGAATTTAAAGTGTTTAACTGAAACGTATTTTTGTAATTGTTGGCTGTTTGAGTAGTTAAAGGCAATAATATTTTAACTGATCTGCCAACCATATCTAATAATTCGATACTTACTGACGAGGTATTAATTAAGTTATAATTAATATTTACCTGATTTGAAGTAGGATTAGGATACACCGATAACTGATGTTCTTGAACATTTAAGTCATTTATGCCAACATTATTAAGATTAATAGGATTTACGTGCATCGAATCAACCGTAAAATCTAAATTAGCAAATTGGTTATTTCCTGAAATTAAATGTCTGTGGTATGTCTGATTAGTATCTAATCCCGGGATGTCAACCTGAATGAAATAATGTTCATTTCCTGGGATATTATCAGGTAAGCCGGTTAATATATATTTTCCGTCAACATCTGTTACTGTTTGTGTAAACATTTGTCCACCGGGGTTTCTTCCTCCTTTTACTACAATACCACCAATTGGATTACCAGGTGCAGTTGGTTTAAACGCTCCGCCTGGTTTTTGTCCAAAACCATCTGCTATTGTTATTTGTCCACTCATAAAACCTGTTCCAGTACCTAAACCAATATTAATAAATGGTTTTACATCAATGTCTTTGTTTTCGTCAAATTCACAACCGTGTTGAATAGTGGTAGCATTTTGCCAGCTTACAAAGCTGGTACCATAAGTAATTTGTAATGTAGTAAGATCATCAGGAATAGCTTTAATGATATAATTGCCTGCAGTAAAAGAAGTAAATGTATATCCTCCTGCTGCATCTATAGTTTTGAAATCTATTGAATCGAATTGAGTTAAGAAAGGCTCGTATTTATATAATACTACTTTACCCGCAACAGGTAGCGGAGTTAATGTACCAGTAGTAACTAATCCGAAAATGTTTTTTGATGCATTTACTTGTACAATCAATGTATCACTATATCCTATACAACCATGAACGTCGGTAACAACGGCATTGTAAGCATAAGTTCCCGGAGCAGGAGTAATATCTAGTGCTGTTGTATCTGCACCAATGGTAACACCCGACTGATACCATTGATAATTAATTGGAGCATAGCCACCTAATTCTGAAGCAAATAAATCTAATGGAACGCCATCACAGGCAAGGGTTGAACCTGCAACTGATGCTAACACTTCGTACACACTAATACCGATACTGATAGTATCTGTTATACCTGCACCATGTGCTACTAAGCTAACAACGTGATTCCCAACTGCCGGATTGTTAAAGCTATACCATCCATTTTGTCCGGGACTCATTGCCACAAATACACCATCATACAACCAACTTGTTGAATCGGCATTTGTACTTGTACTTGTAAACGTTAAAAGTGAATTTAAGCAAACAAGGTTATTGTTATAAGTAACATCAGCCACTGGCGGAGATAATTTATACACCATGGTCCCTTGATATTCATCTATTCCATCAAAATAATAATAATTACCAATACAATATAAACTATCATTCAATACACTTAAATGATATTGCGCACCATTATTTTCGATAAAACCAAGAGTATCAACTGATGTTGAATCATTGCCTAAAGAATTTAAATAGGAAACTTTTAAGTTGGCATTGGATGCTGAAAATGACATCGATCTGCCATTCATCCACATTTTATTTTTGTATGGTTTTAAACTTACATAACGGGTAAAATATCCTCCTGTTCTTACTTCTGAAAAAGAAGAACCATCAGAAGTTTTAAATACATTACTAAAACTTTCGTTATCACCCAGTAAAATATACAAGCTATTATTTAAAGTATCCATGTCAAATCCATAAGAAACACCACTGGTGCTCATCCATAGATTAGTGAACCCTGAACATTCGGTATAGTTTCTGCTATCACTACTTTTTAATAATCTTATACCATTTCCATCACTTCCTAAAACATATAAAGTATCTCTATAAACTATGGATTCATAAACCTCAGTAAAGGAGAATGATCCAACGCTTAAATAACCTGTTTGATCATAATGCTTTTTGAAAACATTAGTACCGCCAAAATATTTTGCAAAAATCACTAAGGAATCATGACTTGTTGCTCCTGATTTATTAAAAAAACAAATGTTGTCAATTCCTCCATGATACATGTTCATACCATAATCAATTGTGTCAGCTACGATATTACCTACTTGCACATCATATCTGTATATTCCGGGGTACTGGGCTGATTGCGATTCTGCACCTAGAAAAATATACGTTGTACCGGTAGTAGTTGTGTTAATTGCTGCAGCGGTTCTGATTTTTAAGTCAGTACTTATGGGAGTGAAATTTATTTGAGTAATGGTATTGTTTTGAGGATCAAATGAACCAAAGTAAGGTGTATTACCTAAACCACTTGTATCTCCATACAGGTATAGTTTTCCGTTATGCTCAATGGATTTTTTTACATTATAGTCGTAAGGTGAATTTGGTGTGCTGGAATTATTAATTAAATTCCATGAAGTTTGGGCATTTAATACCTGAGAAAGATTAAATATTAGTACAAGCGACCAAAATCCGATTTTTGCTATGTGTTTCATTTTTTACTAGATAAATGTGTTTTTATAGAAGACAAAAATATAATTTTATTACTGACTATTGCAAGTAGATAAAGGCTTATTTTTCAAAAAAAGCAACGATTTTGTTAAAAAATGGGACAAAATCCACCTAAAAAGATTAGATAATTTTAATACAACAAGTTAAACGGATCGTAGTTAAAGATTCAAATACATATCGATTAGCCCTTCGGGTGCATTTAAGTCAACCGTTTTCAAATCATCATCAATTTCATTGATCAGATCGTCATTAAAGGGTAAAATAATTTCGGCACCACTTGGATGAGCAATGGTAATAACCACATTTTCGGTTTTATCGTTTACGTCTATAATAGTTCCAATATCTCCATGCACAGAATCAATAACAGCATAACCTACAAAATAGCCTAAGCTGTTTTCATTTTCAACAATAAAATCTTTTAAGCAAAACGCTTTTTTTCCGATCAATTTTTTAGAAGCATCAACGTGGTCAATCGTGTCTAGTTTTACAATAAAACCAGTATTATTAGGATTGCATTCCTGAATGAAATAAGGAACCTGAGAACCATTGATCTCTAAAAATACGGCAGTAATTTTTTCGTGATCGATAAAAATGTCTTCATTTAATCGTAAGATCACATGACCTTTTAAGCCATGTGTTTTACTGATATATCCTATTTCCTGAGTTTGCATAATTAATCAATGGTTTCGTTACCAAAATCAAATTTCGGTAAAGATAGTTTATATTTTACAGCTATGATCCTAATGATAATGATCACGCTCATACTTACTGAAGCGGCAATGTTTGAATCAACATTGAAATAAAGCATTGAGGTAAAAAGCACAGCGCCTGCAATGCAAGCGGTAGCATAAATCTCTTTAGCAAAGATCAACGGAATTTCATTGATCAACGTATCGCGAATAACACCGCCAAACACGGCGGAGATCAAACCTAAAATAACAGCAGCAAATGGATTAACACCCAACTCTAAACTTTTCTGTACGCCTAAAATAGTATAAATGCCAACACCTACAGTATCGAATATAAATAAAGTACGACGTATGCGTGTGATGTATTTTTTGAAGAGAATAGTAAATACAAAAGCACAAATAATAGAGATCAAAATATTCTCATCACTTAACCACGAAATAGGGTAGGCACCCAACATCATATCGCGTAAAGTTCCTCCGCCAATGGCCGTTAAAAAACCGGTAAAGAAAACACCAAAATAATCATGGTAATGTTTTTTGTCACGCGCTGCTACCGAACCCGAAATGGTAAAGAAAAAAATACCAATAAGATTTAGCCAATAGAATAACATTTTTATGGTGGATTAAGGATAAATGATTAAGGATGTATGATTTTGTCTTTTATCATTCATCGTTTATCTTATATCTGTATTTTCGGTTCTAATTTTTCGCCTTCCCATTTAGCCACAACTGCAGATGCCACAGCATTACCAACAACATTGGTTGCAGAACGACCCATGTCTAAGATCTGATCAACAGCCAACAATAACAATAAGCCTTCACCAGGAATATGAAACATGCTTAACATTCCGGCGATCACAACTAAAGAAGCTCTTGGCACACCCGCCATGCCTTTACTGGTTACTAATAAAACCAACATCATTTGAATTTGGTCGCTCATGCTCATATCAATACCATACGACTGGGCAATGAATACGGTAGCAAATGTCATGTACATAATAGAACCATCTAAATTAAATGAATAGCCTAATGGTAATACGAACGATACAATACGATTACTGATGCCAAATTTTTCTAGTTGTTCAATCGTTTTTGGCATAGCACTTTCTGAACTGGCAGTACTGAAGGCTAGTAAAATCGGTTCTTTAACGTGTGATAATAAGGAGAAAAATTTAATGCGACATATCACACAAATTAAAAAGAGAACACCAAAAATAAAGAACAATAAACCTCCAAAGAAACAAGCTATTAAATAAGCATAGCCACTTAATACATCCAAACCTTGTTGTATAACAACAGCCGTGATAGCACCAAAAACACCTATAGGTGCAAAGCTCATCACAAAGTTGGTAACCTTAAACATCACATGCGATAAACTATCCATGAGGTTGATCATTGGTTTTCCATGCTCTCCAATAGAAGCTGCGGCAATACCAAAAAATAATGCAAATACTACAATTGGTAAGATCTCATTTTCGGCCATGACACGGACAATGCTATCCGGAACGATATGAGAAATAAAGTTGGACGCATTTTGAGCATTGGCTTTTACACCTGCATCGGCATTTACTTCCGGCAGATCCAATGCCATCACTTTGCCGGGTTCAAATAAATTGACGATCACTAATCCTAAGCTTAAGGCGAGTAATGTAGCAAAGGTGAAATAAATAATTGTTTTCCCTCCAATACGTCCTACTGATTTAAAATCACCGACTTTAGCAACACCCATAATTAATACTGATAATACCAAAGGAGCAATGATCATTTTAATGAGTCGTAAAAAAATATCACTCATAACAGAGTAGTTTGCTGCCACTTTCTTTTTCTCGTTCTTCAAATTGTTTTTATCAATTTTAGCACACGCATCTGTTAATTTTTTTTCAATGTCAGGATTTCCTTTCGCTAATTTTTGAATGTAGCTATGTTCAATTTTGTATGTGTTATTAGTTATCGATTTATTGATCGAATATCCTAACACAATACCAATGATCATTGAAATAACAATGATGGTAATTAATCTGTTTTTTTTACTGAACATAATATTTTGAAATTAAATTTTAGAAGCACGATTCCTTAGCAAAGCATCAGCTAATACTAAAGCCGCCATACTTTCTACAATTGGCACGGCACGAGGTAACACACATGGGTCGTGACGACCTTTACCTTTTACTATAGTTGCATTGCCATCTTTATCAACACTTTCCTGATCCTGCATAATTGTAGCTACCGGCTTAAAAGCAACGTTAAAGTAAATGTCTTCTCCGTTACTGATACCACCTTGTATACCGCCACTATTATTTGTTTTAGTTTTTATTTGCGTGCCTTCGACTCCGCTCAGGCTGACAAAAGCGTCATTCAACTCAGATCCTTTATAGTTGATAGAATCAAAACCCGCCCCATATTCAAAACCTTTTACGGCATTAATACCTAACATGGCTTTTCCCAGATCAGCATGCAATTTATCAAATACAGGTTCGCCTAAACCAACGGGAGTTCCTTTAACTACACAACTTACAATACCACCAATAGTATCGCCTTGTTTACGAATGGATTCAATAAACTCGATCATTTGGTTAGCGGTTGAGGTTTCAGGACAACGAATAATGGATTCTTCTGTTTTAGAAAGATCTAATTCTGTGTATGATTTATCTAACTTAATGTGTCCAACCTGGCTTACATAAGCCTGAATAGAGACGTTGTAATGTTTTAAAAATAATTTAGCTACTGCACCGCCAACAATACGACAGGCTGTTTCGCGTGCCGATGAACGGCCACCACCACGGTAATCTCTGATGCCATATTTTTCCTGATAAGTAAAATCGGCATGAGATGGACGATACGCATCTTTAATATGCGAGTAATCGTGACTTTTTTGATTCGTATTTTCAATAACAAAACCAATAGAATGCCCAGTGGTTTTACCTTCAAAAATACCCGACAAAAATTTTACTTCGTCTTCTTCTTTACGTTGTGTGGTAATGTGTGATTGACCCGGTTTACGACGTTGTAATTCGGATTGAATAAAATCCAGATCAATGTCTAATCCTGCCGGACAACCATCAATGATTCCGCCTAAAGCTGTACCATGACTTTCGCCAAAAGTGGTTAATTGGAATATAGTTCCAAATGAATTGCTTGCCATGAGGGCAAATATACTAAAATACCTAAAGCTTAAAAGCTATACACTAAGGAAAAGTTGTTTAATATACCGTATGGTTCAGAAACCTTCATGCGTTTGTAGTTATAATGATATTGTAGTTGGAGGCTTAATTGCATGGAGAAGAAAAAATGTTTTGAGAAATGATATTGGATTCCATAAAATGGAGTAAAGCAGATGGCATTTTTAGTTGTTGTATAAGATAGAATAATACTATCCTCGTTGCTTTGGTTTAAGCTGGCGCTAATATCAGGATTTGTTACATTAGGATTGTAATTACTGTATTTAGATCTTATTCCATAATATTCGGTATAAATTGTTTTTGTATGAGCGTAACCAAGATCTAATCCTGTAAAATAGTTTAATCTTTTTTTACCCCAACGGTATTCAATTCCGCTATTTATTTGAATTTCGGGCTTATAATTATAGTTATTATATTGTATAGCATCATAAACAGAATCAACATAACTAATTAACACATCTGAGTATTTTTTGATTTGTTTTTTTTTAATGACAGTGAATCCTAATCGATAATACAGGTGTTTATTTATTTGTCTTTTATATTGTATTGTGCCTCGGTAATTATATTTTTGACCAATATCACTGAATATTTTTATAACCGGAATTAAATCAATCCCAATTTCATTCTTTTTTAGAATGATACTGTCTTTACTGTTTTGAGAAAAATTGCTTTTACTAAAAAGTATTATAAGAATCGCTATAAAAATATGATTTTTCATGTAGTTTTGTGCTTTACTTAATAACGCTCAATTAATAAAAATAGTATGCCTACTAAACTCCTTATTAAAAATATAAAATCCTTAGTTCAAGTACGTGATACCGATTGTAGAAAAGTAAGCGGCGTTGATATGAAAATTTTACCTTGTTTGGAAAATGCCTGGTTAGCCATTGATAATGGTGTGATAGCAGATTACGGAGTGATGGATGATTTTCCGGGAATAGAAGATTGGAAGGGTTTAGAGATAATTGATGCTGAAGGAAAAATTGTAATGCCTTGTTATGCTGATAGCCACACGCATATTGTATACGCCGGTAATAGAGAAGGGGAGTTTGTAGATCGGATCAATGGGTTGAGTTACGAAGATATTTTTAACCGTGGTGGAGGAATTTTAAATTCTGCTAAACGATTAAATGAAGCCAGCGAAGATGAATTGTTTGAGCAAGCCATGGTACGCTTAAAAGAAGTGATCAGTCAAGGAACCGGAAGTATTGAAATTAAAAGTGGATACGGTTTAAGTGTGGAGAGCGAATTGAAAATGTTACGTGTCATCAAACGTATTAAAGAGTTGAATTTAATTCCGGTTAAAGCAACATTTTTAGGGGCACATGCTTTACCATTGAATTATAAAAACGATAAACAAGGTTACATCAATTTAATTGTGAATGAGATGTTGCCTAAAATAGCTGCTGAAAAATTAGCCGATTATATTGATGTGTTTTGTGAGCAAAATTATTTTACAGCAGAAGAAACAGAATATATTTTAAAAGCCGGAAAAGAGCATGGTTTAATTGGTAAAGTGCATGCCGAGCAAATGAGTCATTTTGGTGGCATACAAGCAGGTGTTGCTTGCGATGCGATCAGTGTAGATCATTTGGAATTTTGTAATGATACAGATATTGAAGTTTTAAAAAAATCAAATACAATGCCCACTGTATTACCCGGCGCCGCTTTCTTTTTAAGTTTGCCTTTACCTCCGGCTCGTAAAATGATCGATGCCGGTTTGGCTATTGCATTTGCGTCTGATTTTAATCCGGGTTCTTGCCCAAGTGGTAATATGAATTTTATGATGAGTTTGGGTTGTGTGCAATACAAGTTAACACCCGAAGAAGTGATCAATGCCTGCACTATTAACTCAGCGTATGCGATGCAGTTGTCGCATGAAGTAGGGAGTATCACCATTGGTAAAAAAGCAAATTTCTTTATCACTCAACCAATCAGCTCTTATGCGTTTATTCCTTATTCGTTTGGAAGCAATTTAATAGAGTCTGTGTATTTAAATGGAGTGAAACAATAAAATTCTTTAAGAAGTTTTCTTGTAATTGATCACTGCCCAGGTATTTAAAACTATGGCAAACAATGCCATAGTCATTAAATGCACGGAAATATCTTTCCAGCCACTTCCTTTTAGAATGATCATTCTCATAACCTCTATTAAATATCTTAGCGGATTAAATTTTGTAACCGTTTGTGCCCAAGCCGGCATGCTGTCAATAGAAGTGAATAAGCCACCCATTAAAATAAAAATCATCATAAAGAAAAACATAATGAACATGGCTTGTTGCTGGGTTTCTGTATAGGTAGAAACTAATAATCCAAACCCAAGTACTGCTAAAAGGTACACCCAAATAAAACTATATAATACCAATAAATTGCCTAAAGGTACAATCCCATATATAAGCCAGGAAACAAACAAGCCAATACTGAAAACCACATTGCCTAGTATCCAGAATGGAATTAATTTTCCTAAAATGAAGTGATGTTTTTTGATTGGCGTTACATTAATTTGTTCGATGGTGCCAACTTCTTTTTCTTTTACAATATTTAAAGCCGATAAAAAACCTCCAACCATAGTAACTAGAATTGCTAAAATTCCGGGCACCATAAATACCTTATAATTCATCATTGGGTTAAACCAATTTGTTGAGGTGATTTCTATCTGTGGTATTGTATTAACTTTTCCAGGTTGCAGCCATTCTAATCTAATGTCATTATTAAAATTAGTAATAATGTTAGTTAAGTAAGCGCCACCCAATCCGGCTTTGGTGCCATTGATGGCATTTACGGCTACAAATAATTTTTGTTCATTTTCGCGAACCAAATTGCGTTCAAAACCATTTGAAATTTCTAAGATCAGATCAGCTTTATCTGATTCAATTAAATGAAACGCTTCTTTAAATGAACCACCGTAACTTTGTAATTTAAAATAACCCGAAGCTGTTATTTTAGTGATCAGGTTTTGTGAGTAAGTCGAATGATCATTGTCAACAACTGCTAAATTGATATTTTTTACTTCGTAATCTGCCGCTAATGGCATGATCAATAATTGTATCAAAGGCATCATGAGGATCATTGCCAAAATAGATTTATTTCGGAAGATCTGTTTGAATTCTTTTTGTAATAAAAATCTGATCGTTCTCATTCTAATCTGATTTTAAATGATTTTAAACTCAAGACAAAGAAAAATAATGTAATACCGCCCAGTATTAAAGTTTCTTTCCAAATTGCTGAAAAACCTAATCCTTTGATCATAATTGCTTTTACTATGATATAAAACCACTTAGCAGGAATGATATTGGAAATAACTTGTAATGGCACTGGCATATTTTCTATAGGAAACATAAATCCACTAAACATCATGGTTGGCAGCAACATTCCCATTAGGGAAATAAGCATAGCTACTTGTTGCGAATTGGTTTTTATGGAAATAAAAATCCCTAAGGTTAAACACGTGATGATAAATAATACACTTTCGGCAAATAATAAAACGATGCTGCCGGTGATAGGCAGATCCAAAACATAGACGCTTAATAACAATATACTAGCGACATTTACTAAGGATAAAAATAAATAAGGCACCGCTTTAGAAAGAATAACTAACGCCGGTTTAAACGGAGATACCAATAGTATTTCCATGGTACCTGTTTCCTTTTCTTTCACAATAGAAATAGCCGTCATCATAACTGATACCAACATTAATACCATAGCCATAACTCCCGGTACAAAATTATACACACCTTTTAGCTGAGGGTTGTATAGCATTTTAACTTCGGTAGTGATATTGAAAGGAAGTGTAGTTGTTTTATTTAATTGCGTTTGGTAATCAAAAATAATAGCAGATACATAATTAGTTAAGGTGTTTGCTGTATTTGGGTCTGTGGCATCAGCAATGATCTGTAGTTGAGCTTTGTTTTGGTGTAATAAATTATGGTTAAAATTTTCAGAAAAAATAACAGCTAGTTTTATTTTTCCTTCTTTAAATGCAGATTCTATTTGTTGATTGTTGGATACTGTTTTTTCAATATCAAAATAATTACTGGCAGATATTTTGTCTATGATCTGCTGAGAAATCATATCTTTTGAATTATCTAAAATCGCAATTTTCGAATTTTTAACTTCATTCGTCAAAGCAAATCCGAAAATAAGGATTTGCATTACCGGCATACCAAATAGAATAAGCAGTGTTTTCCTATCTCTGAGTACGTGGTAAAATTCTTTTTTAACGAATATGATAAACTGTTTCATTTTTTTAATTATCGTTACGTTTTGCGCCTCTGGCCAATTGATAAAATACTTCGTCCATAGAATGGACTTTATAGTTTTCTTTTAATTGACTTGGTGAACCCAATA
>Ga0066415_1000107_pt1 | contig 13532 bp, 15 predicted proteins | sample LakWasMet21_HOW5_2_FD_59542 | JGI IMG/M metagenome (GOLD analysis project Ga0066415, IMG submission 59542) | Freshwater sediment methanotrophic microbial communities from Lake Washington under simulated oxygen tension - Sediment Metagenome 21_HOW5 | ecosystem: Environmental > Aquatic >... | reverse complement strand
TTGTTGGATCATGCTACCCATAGCGCCATCAATCACTAATACACGTTTTTCTAATTCTTCTTGTATCGTATTCATATATATAAATAAAAATCCCTCCTGTTTATAGTCAGAAGGGATTAGTTTATGTTGTTGTTTAATAATTTAACTAATTGTTTCCGACTTATTTTTCGCACTAATAGCACGACGAATTCCCACCTTCTGTAAAATTCAAAATTCAAAATTTAAAATTCAAAATACTTTGAACTTTTAACCTTCAACTTTAAACTGTTATAGGGTTGGTAAAGCTTCAAAGGGCGTTTCCCTCAGCTTTTCTTAATAAGTGTTTTAAAGAACTGGGGCAAAGATATTACATTTTACTTAATTTTACACGATTATTAACTGCCTAAATTATTAACATTCACTATTTTATTAAATGAAGAAACGCATCTTATTACTATGTCTTTTGGGTTCAATCAACCTGTGTGCTCAAACCCAAAAAACAAATGTACCTGAAGTTTTAATGAATATGAAAACTCAGGAAACATTATGGAATAGTGGAGATATTAAAGGTTTTATGGCCTATTATTGGAATAGTGATAGTTTGAAATTTATTGGTAGCAAAGGTATTACGTATGGTTGGCAAAAAACTTTGGACAATTATTTGAAAGGTTATCCTACCAAGGAAGCAATGGGGATTTTAACATTTACGGTTATTGAAGCAACCCAATTATCAAAAACAAGTATTTATGTGATTGGTAAATGGGAATTAACAAAAGATAAGCCTGTAAGTGGGCACTTTACCTTACTTTGGAAAAAGATCAATAATAAATGGGTCATCGTATCAGATCATACAAGCTAAGGGATTTGAGAGAGAATAGAGACAAAACAGATTTTAAATAACAATAAAATAATGAATTTAGAACCAGGCACGTATAAGCACTATAAAGGAAATTTATATGAAGTAATAGGTGTAGCCCGTCATAGCGAAACCTTAGAGGAGCTAGTAGTTTACAAAGCCACTTATCAAAATGATGGAGCAAATTTATGGGTGAGACCTTTAGTCATGTTTAAGGAAACAGTTGTGATTGATGGAGTAGAGGTAAGGCGTTTTGAGAAAATCTAAACACAAAACTTATAACCAACTCCTCTAATTGATTGAAAATGGACAGGTTCTTTTGGATTATGTTCAAAGAGTTTTCTAAAATTTAAAATATAATTATCAATCGTTCTGGATGAAGGATTTTCATCTTTTGTCCATAGTTTATCTAAAATCTCATCTCGTGATATGACATTGTTCAGATTATCTACCAGTAACTTTAATAGAGCTATTTCTCGCTTTGATAAAGTTTCTAAAGAGCCATTGATCGTTTTTGCCTGAAAGGTGGAAAAATTTATCTCACAATTATTGAACTTGAAAATTTCTGATAATTGAGCTATAGGTTTATTGTGTTTTAAAACATTATTGATCCTCAATAACAATTCTTCCAGATCAAATGGTTTGGTAATGTAATCATCGGCCCCTAACTTTAAGCCTTCAATTTTATCCTGTACGGTGTTTTTAGCAGTCAAAAAAACAACAGGGATGTTAATTTTTAATCCTTTCAATTGCTTATAGATTTCTATACCGTTATAAACAGGAAGCATAATATCTAATAAAATGAGATCCGGATTAAATTTTTGGGTGAGAAATATTGCATTTTCTCCTGAATCACAGGTTTCAACTTGGTAAGATTCTAGCTCCAGATTTAATTTTAACGTTTCCCGAAGGGTTAATTCGTCTTCTATTAATAAAATTTTAAATGCCATATCCTATAAACTGTCTAATTCAAATCAAAAGTCAGGGTTTGGCCTTGATTTTGTTGGTTAAAAATAGTAAATATGTATAATATTATTCATCATGATACAAAAAATTACAAGCATAGCCATTTTAGTTTTGATAAGCACTTTTGTTTTTTCTCAAAATTCCGGAAAACAGATCAATCCCAATCATATTAAAACAGGAAGTTATTCTAAACTTCAACTAACAAATTCAGCTTTAACACAAGAAGAAACCCCAAAGAGAAAATGTGCTACACCTACATTTAACAAATCGAATGTAGCTTATGAAGCCTGGATAGCAGATGTGTTGCTAAAAGAAAATCAATTTGCTAATGCAAAAAAAACGTCAACAGTTTATAATATTCCTGTAATATTTCATATCATTCATTCAGGACAAACTGTTGGAAATAGTTATAATATTTCTCAGGCTCAGGTTAATTCTCAAATCGCTACTTTGAATCAGGATTTCAGAAAAACTAATACTGATTTTAGTTCAACAGTTACTCAAACAGCTTTTATGAGTGTTGCCGCAGATTGCGAAATTAATTTTTGTGCTGCTAAAGTAAGTCCGACAGGAGCCGTATTGACTGAACCGGGTATTGATCGTATTAGTACTGTAACTAAAGGTTGGACATCTCCTCCTTATTCTGGGATGTCACCATCATATATTGAAGGAACTATTAAACCCGGTTCAAGCTGGGATCCAACAAAGTATTTAAACATTTGGATATTAGCCATGAATGATGGTGTTTTAGGTTATGCACAATTCCCTACTGTTCCAAGTACATCAACACCAACCATTGGTGATATGAATGGAATGGGAGGAGCAGCGAATACAGATGGCGTAGTATTTGATTATACTTGTATTGGCAATACAGGCACAGCAGCTTATCCTTTTAATAAAGGAAGAACAGCTACGCATGAAATAGGACATTGGCTTGGACTGTATCATATTAATGGAGATTCAGGTTGTGGAGATGATTATTGTAGTGATACTCCTACTCAAAATTCTTTAACATCCGGATGTCCTTCCACTACCGGAGGTACATCTAATTCAGGTTGTGCCGCTAGTCCTAATCCTCCGGGTAAAATGTATCAAAACTATATGGATTATAGTGATGACAGATGCTTAAGTATGTTTACAACAAATCAAAAAGCTAGAATGCAGGCTTGTATGCAATACTGCACCAGAAGATCATCTTTAAATACAAGTACGGTTTGTAGTACTCCAAATAGTATTGAAGAATCAATATCAACTATTGAGATGAACATTTATCCAAACCCTACAAATGGTGAGTTGTTTGTTAATGTAAGTGTTACAGAAGCCCAGGATTTCACCATTGCAGTTGTCAATACTCTTGGACAAACAGTAAAGGAATTAAAACAACTACAATCTAACGGCGGTTCTTATAAAATGGATCTATCAGATAAAAATTCAGGAGTTTATTTTGTAATACTTAAATCAAAATCAATTACTAAAACAAAACGAATTATTTTACAATAATTAACGCAAATAATCAAAAGCCCTTGTTATCTTTAACAAGGGCTTTTTAATTTTATAACTATGAATAAATTATTTTTATCTGCAGCAATTTTTATTTCATCATTGTCTTTTGCTCAAAAGGCAGTAGAGGTTAAATTAAACTTAAGAGATGGAACAACCATCAACGGTACAACAACTATGAATGACGTAGTGTTAAAAACCACTTACGGCCAATTATCTATCCCGATTCAAAATGTGAACACGATCGTTGTTGGTATAGGAAAAGATAAACTTATTTCAGACAAAGCAGTTTCTTATTTAAAAATATTAAACAGTAATGCTACCGAAGAAATTAAAAAAGGCGCATACACTGATTTGGTGAAACTGGGAGTAAAGGCCATTTCAGCAATCAATGATTTTCAGGCTGATCCGAAAAATAGTCTGGAAATAGAGATGACTGGAGAATATACAATTGAGGGTTCTTTATCTGAATTGAAAAACAATTTTAGTATTGATGATGTATCAAAGATCAATGATGTAATTACGATTGATGGAGAATATACCATGGGTGGAGCTTATGATTTTGTGAAAATGGATGTGAAAACCGAATACGGAAACTTATCCATACCAAAAGAAAAAATTAAAACCATGGACATTTCTTATTCTGAACCTAGCAATGGAAATGAAATAGTATTAAAGTTACAAGCAAGTAAACACATTAGCGGTAACCAAAATGGTGGCTGGTTAAAAACAGGCATCAATTTAAAACAAGGTCAAAAGTTTACCATTATGGCAAGTGGCGAAGTAACTTTAGCAAGTTTAAGTAATCAAAAATACAAACCGGATGGAAGCTATATAGCTACAAATGGCACTAATTATCCGGCGGCAGCAGCCACAGATGATTATTCTACCAGTTCACCAACATATCCTGTTTATGGAAATGTGGTATATAAAATTGGAGAAACAAGTTATGATGTATTGAGAGCAGGAGCAAAGTTTAACGGTACTGCAAAAACGAGTGGCATGTTGTTAATTGCTATCTACGAAACAGTTTATAGCGCTGCAAATACGGGTTCATATACTGTAAAGATCAGTTTGAAATAGTTGATTTTATATATAAGTTTAAAGGCTCATTTTTTAGATGAGCCTTTTTTTATGATTTCAATTGTCTTAAATACAATTGAATGGTGTTTTCAAAACCAAAATACAAAGCATCGCTTATTAAAGCATGACCGATAGATACTTCCAATAAATTTTCTACATTGTTTTTAAAGTAGGCTAAGTTTTCTAAACTCAAATCATGTCCTGCATTAATACCTAAACCTAATTGAGTGGCAAGTTTAGCACATTCTGCAAACGGTTTGATAATAGTTTCTTTTTGAGAAGAATATAATCTGGCGAATTCTTCAGTATATAATTCAATTCTATCAGTACCGGTTGCTTTGGCACCTTCTACCATTTTTAAATTAGGGTCTACAAAAATAGAAGTACGAATCCCGGCTTTTTTAAATGTTGCAATAATATCTGTTAAATAGTCTTTATGTGCTATTGTATCCCAACCATGATCTGAAGTAATTTGATTGCCACCATCCGGTACTAAAGTCACTTGTGCAGGTTTAGTATCTAATACCAGATCTACAAATTTTTGTTCTTTAGGATTTCCTTCAATATTAAATTCTGTTTTTAATACAGGCTTTAGATCGTAAACATCCTGGTAACGAATATGTCTTTCATCGGGGCGAGGATGCACGGTAATGCCTTGTGCGCCAAAGCGCTCAGCATCCAATGCCATTTGAACTAAGTTAGGAGTATTGCCTCCACGTGCATTACGTATGGTCGCAATTTTATTAATATTAACGGAAAGTTTTGTCATAAAATAATTATAAAAATCGATGTGAAACTTGTTTATCCGGGATCATACAGGTGTTTGATTTACCATACCACTTGTAACGATTTCTGGCAATAAAATCGTACACAAAATTACGGATAAATACCGGCACAATAATAAATGAAAACAATAATGGATACAATCCTTTTAAATATTTTGTAGCTCTTAAAGCAGCCGAAGATTTGATGTAGGCTTTGTTATGTTCAATTAAAACCAGGCTATCTACTTTATTTACATCAATGTCATAGTGTTTAAGTATTTCAATACCGGTATCTGATTGTAAAGAAGTAAAATAAAGTTCTTCTTTTTTTTCGTGTTTAAAAACAAACTGAACAGATGAGTTACATAAATTACAATAACCGTCAAACAATAAAATGGTTTTATGTTTTAACTCTTCTTTCATTATGGCCTAACAGCAACAGAGTAGGGGTCTGATGCAACTTCTGTTTTTTTAGAAAGGAGTTGCATGGTATTAATATTAAAATAATTCACAAAACCGTTTCTGCCACAAACACCTGTATGATGCGGAGTAGGTCCATTAGATATTATGTTTCGGTTGGCCACAATCACGTAGCCATTAGCTTCGTCTAAACCAATACCATGTGGTTGGTAACCTACTTTGTAATTGTTGGCTACGTAAGAACTCATATCGATTACCGTAACAGAACCATGAATTTTTGGATTCGTATTTGGGTCTTCTACACAAGTTACATATAATTTATTTTTATTGCTGCTTTTTACCATTTCTTGTGGATACTCGCCAGTATTAATTACCTGTAATAAATTATCACCAACTGTACTCATCACTCGCACCTGATTAGTTGTTTGGCAGGTAACAAAATATTTTGAGCCATCAGGAGAGAATTGAATTTCATGGGGATCGAGAGAAGACGTAGAAACAGATGTTAGAGAACCATCTAATCTAATTTCGTTGATTGTATTTAAGGCTGTATCTACTTTATAAATATAATTTCCGGTTTGAGCGGTCATATATATAGTATCGTTACTATTATTTAAAGCAATTCCGTGAGCATTTGTAAATCCACCTACATTGTTTTTCAATTGCATGGTTTGTAAATTAATAATTGCTAAACGGCTGTTTGTTTGCCATGATACACAATAAGCCCTTTTACTATCATTACTAATTGTTATAGTGTTCCAATTTTGAAATGCGCCTAAATTTACTTCGCCAATAAAAGCATCATCCGAGGCTCTGTATTTTTGTAAAATATTATTACCAACAAATACCACATACCAATATTGTCCATCCGGCGAAAACTTGATCATGTGTGGGCTTTCGGCAGTTGTGGGATCATTTCCAACCGTAATATAACGCATTGGTAGTTGCGTTTTAGCATCAAATACGGTTACCACATCACATCCTTGATTTAATACATAATATTTTTTGCGATTTGGATTTTCAGACCACATAACATAACCGTTAATGTCGGGAGCGCCATTATCGATCCAATCTTTAATCGTTTTTACTTCGGCATTACTTAAAGGGCTGGCATTTAAAGGCATGGTAGGTGTATTTTTTGGACCATATTCATCATAAGTATTGATAAAATAACATAAAGACGAAAAATCACTTCTATATGGAATAACGGGTGATCCGTTAGACGAGCCTTTAAAAAGATCAGCAAATGAACTTAAATTTAAATCAGCAGCCCCTTGATAACTGGCTGCATTATGGCAACCGGATGTTGCACATTTGTATGTGAAAATTTTACCTACTTCTGTCGGAAAATCACCTAACTCCGGTGGAGCAGAATCTTTAGTACATGAAAACAAAAAAAATAAAAGGAGCAATGGAATGAATATAAAATAGTTGCTTTTTATTTTAAAATTCTTTTGCTTCATTTAGATAAAGGTACAAAAGCCTTTTGATATTATAAACAGGCAGCTCGCAATAATTGCATATACTTTAATCCTTTTGCGCGAGCAAAAGCCATATTGTTTTCAGGAATTGTTTCAGGTTCTTTATATAAGCTTAAGGCTTTGGTGATGCTATCTTCTCGTAACAAGTGTAGCATTGGATAAATAGAACGATTGGTGTAATTAGCAGCATCATCTTCATCTGAGTCGGCAAAACAATAATCAGGATGAAAACTGGCTATTTGATAAACTCCTTCGTATCCAAGTTGTGCTAATAGATCTTCAGCATCTGCTATTAAATCCAAATAATCATCAAAACTTTTAAAATCATTAGGGAAAATAATAAAACTGGTTTCAATGGAATTTTCTTTACCTAAAAACTCTAGCTCTTGTTGTAGTATAGCTAAACTATTGGTAATATCAATATCATTATGAACAGTGTAACGAATACTTTTTTGCATGAATGGTTTGGATGCAAAGGGACAGAAGTTGCAATCGATCACAATTTTTTTGATCCAATTAACTGTTTGTGTTATAATCAGGTCTTTATCTGTAGTCATTTCAAAGCTTAAATTATATCAATAAAAAAAGGAGGTTGTAATAACCTCCTTTTAAAACCGAAAATGATATTTAATTCTTGTGATCCTGCTGGGACTCGAACCCAGGGCCCATACATTAAAAGTGTATTGCTCTACCAACTGAGCTACAGAATCATTAATTTAAGAACGTTGTTTCCTTTTCGGGCTGCAAATATATAAACCAATTTTAAACTTGCAAAACTTTTTTTTATTTTTTTTTTATTTCTTTGGAAAGGCTTGTTTATAAAGGCTTTAAAAATTAATTTTATACCTACGTATGGACTTTAAAGCGCAAATAAATTTATTAAAAGGTTTTTCAAACTTCAATTTTGGACAAACTACTGCTGATGCCGAGCTTATTTTTGGTAAGGCAGAAGAGGTACAAGTCTTAGATGATGATATATTGGAAACATCTTGCACAGTATTACATTACTGGTCAAAAGGGTTTTCCTTATTTTTTGATAACAAAAATTTTAAAAAATTCAGCAGTGTTGAAGTCGATAACGAAACCACCTTGTTGTTTAATGAGAAGATCTTTTCTTTAAAAGAACAACAGGTCATCGATTTGATGAAAAAAAATAATTTCACATTAAGCGATTCTGAACATCAGGAATGGGGTGAGAAACGACTGAGTTTTGATGAAGCTGGATTAGATTGTTATTTCGAAAATGGAAAATTATCGTCCATTAATTTTGGTGTGATTGAAGAACCAAGTACCTTCAATTTTTTGCCTAATTAATCACTTAGTTGTATTAGCATTATTTCACATTCCGTTTATTTCTTTTTTAGAGCTAATTAGCTTAAAATCAGTAGCTCAACTGTTAAGATGATTGTTGAAAAACGCATCTTTAAAATGCTTTCGTCCCATTATTTTTAATAACTTTATCATCTTGAATTTTAACTAACTAAAAACCCACATATTATGCCAGGAACTGAATTATTTGGCGCAGAAGAGCGCAAAGAAATTGAAGACGTATTATCTACCGGAGTGTTATTCCGTTATAACCACGATGCATTACGTAACAATCATTGGAAAGCAAAAGATTTTGAGGCTGAAGTGCGTAAAATTACAGGAGCAAAATATGCGCATGCCATGAGTAGTGGTTCAACTGCCGTAGCTACAGCACTAGCAGCAAGTGGTATTGGTACCGGTGACGAAGTGATTGTGCCTCCTTTTACATTTATGGCAACTATTGAAGCGGTTTTGTTTATTGGCGCATTGCCGGTATTTGCCGAGATCGATGAAACACTTTGCTTAAGTGCAGAAGGTATTAAAAAAGCCATTACACCTAAAACCAAGGCCGTATGTCTTGTACACATGTGCGGCGGTATGGCCGAAATGGATTCGATCATGAAGGTTGTAAAAGAACATAATTTGGTTTTAGTGGAAGATGCAGGTCAGTCTTTCGCTTCGTCTTATAAAGGAACTTATACAGGTTTATTTGGTAATGCAGGATGTTATTCTTTCGACTTCTTTAAAATTGCAACTGCCGGAGAAGGTGGTGTTTTAGTTACTAATGACGAAACAACTTATAAAAAAGCAGATGTATACAGCGATCATGGCCATGATCATATTGGAGCCGTGCGTGGTATGGAGCAACATCCGTATTTAGGATTTAATTACCGTATCTCTGAATTACATGCTGCCGTTGGTGTAGCGCAAACTCGCAGAGTTCCTCAGATCAAAGAAAAAAACCGTGCGAACAAAAAATTCTTAGTGGATCTGTTATCAAAAACACCAGGTATTTCTTTTGCTAAGTTAGCAGATCCTGATGGAGATTCGGCAACCTGTTTGAACTTATTATTACCTGATACTGCTTCTGCTCAACGTGTGGTTGACGAAATGAAAGCTACCGGAGTTGTTGGATTTGATTACTGGTTTAAAAACATGTATCATTTTATCAATCAGTGGGATCATATCAAAGAATTACGTACTGTTTCTAAGCTACCGATTGAAATATTAGGAGCTCCACAGGATTATAAAAATTTACAGTTACCTAAAACGCAGGAAACAATCGGTCGTTTAATTTCGTTTGGTATCAAGTATAAATGGACAGAAGCAGATATGACAACCTTAGCCGGAAAAATTTCTGAATGTGTAACCAAAGCTCTAAAAACTGAAAACGCATAATGCAACACAAAAATTTTAAAAATATTGATAAAGTAACTTACGGACGTGGTTCTTTCGCTCAATTAGCGGAAACTGTAGAGCCAATTCGTAAAGAGAATAAAAACTACTTCGTGTATGTGGTAGATAATTATTTTAAAGGAAAACCTTTATCAAACAAATTACAAAACAAACCTGAGGATCTGATCTATTACATTGATGTGGATCCACATGAACCAACGACTGAACAAATTGACACCATGCGTGATGAGATCCTTGCCAAACAAGGATTGCCAAGTGGCGTAATTGGTATTGGCGGAGGAAGCATTATGGATATTGCTAAAGCTTTATCGTTAATGTTAACCAATGAAGGTTCATCAACGTTATATCAAGGTTTAAACCTGATCAAAAAGCCGGGAATTTATCATTTAGGTGTACCAACTATTTCTGGTACAGGAGCCGAGGTATCAATGACAGCAGTATTGACAGGACCTGAAAAAAAATTAGGTTTAAAATGTGATTGGACGGTATTTAATCAGGTGATTTTAGATCCTGAATTAATTGCAAGTGTGCCAACCGATTGGTGGTTTTATACAGGGATGGATACTTACATTCATTGCATCGAATCTGAAACAGGTATTCGTAACAATGCTTTCTCTTTGGCTTATGGTGAGCAATCATTAAAGCTTTGCAGAGAAGTGTATTTAGGAGAACATGCCGGTAGAACTCCTGAGAACGATGATAAACTAATGGTAGCCTCTTTAATGGGTGGTTTAAGTTTAACGTATAGCGAAGTAGGAGTATGTCATGCCTTGAGTTATGGTTTATCTAAGATCCATGGAACTCGCCACTGTTATGCAAACTGTGTTATTTTTCAACACTTAGGAGATATTTATTTGAAAGGTCACAGTGAGTTCATGCAAATGATCGAAAAGCATAAAATTGTGTTACCTCAAAACTTAAGTAAAGAGTGGGATGAAGACACGATCACTGCAATGGCAACTGTATCATACAATTTACCATTTATGTGGAACCATGCTTTTGGCGACAACTATAAAGAAATTGCCACAATGGATTACATTAAAGATTTATTCAGAAGATTATAAAAACAATGTCAGGTCGAGCCTGTCGAGACTATTACAACTTCTCGACAAGCTCGAAGTGACATAACAACGTAACTAAAACAAAATATTATGACAAAAAAAATAGTAAAAGTAGGTGACATCAATTGCGGAAGCAATGAGTTATTCTTGATCTCAGGACCATGTGTGATTGAAGATGAATTAACGATGATGAAAACAGCAGAAATGTTGAAAGAAGTTTCAGAACGTTTAAAAATAAAGATCATTTATAAATCGTCTTTCACAAAAGATAACCGAAGTAGTTTAAGTTATTATCAAGGGCCTGGTTTAATTAAAGGCTGCGAAATGCTTGCTAAGATCAGAACACAATTTGGTTTTCCAATTTTAACAGATATTCATTCACACGATCAGGCCGCAGCTGCAGGAGAAGTGGTAGATGTATTACAGATACCTGCTTACTTATGTATGCAATCTTCTTTATTAGTGGCTTCTGCAAAAACAGGAAAGGTGATCAATATTAAACATGGTCAGTTTTTAGCGCCTGATAATATGAAACACCCGGTACAAAAATGTGTTGAAAGTGGTAATGATCAGGTGATCTTAACAGAGCGTGGGTATTCGTTTGGATACAATGATCTTATTGTTGATCCTCGTGCGTTTTATCACATGAATAACATTGGTTACCCGGTAGTGTTTGATGTAACGCATTGTGTACGTAAATACGGTATTCCAAGTTCTGATAAAAAAGGTGGAGCACGTGAGTTTTTACCTGTATTAGCAAGAGCCGGTGTAGCAAGTGGTATTGATGGTATGTTCATTGAAACACATCCTGAGCCTGAAAAAGCATTATGCGACGCAGCTTCTCAATTATGTGTTTATGATTTAGAAGAGTTCTTAAAACCAATCATCGATCTTCACAAAGTTGAAGTAAGCTATAGAAAATAGTAGACAGTCGCAGTTTGCAGAAAGATTATACTGCCCACTGCTTCTGCTGACTGCCAACCATAAAAAAAATATAATATGAAAAGAATAATTTTAGTTTTAGTATTAGCATTCAGCTACAATCTTACATCGGCTCAAAGCCTTTACATCAACGGAAGTAAAAAAGGTGAGATCGAATCTGATGGAGATGTTTACATTAATGGTTCTCGTAAAGGACAAATTGAATCGGATGGTGATGTGTATGTAAATGGTAGCCGAGTTGGGCAAATTGAAGCTGACGGTGATATTTATAAAAATGGAAGTAGAGTAGGGCAGATCGAGTCTGATGGCGATGTGTATAAAGACGGTAGCCGTATTGGACAGATAGAGGAAGATGGTGATATTTATAAAAATGGTAGCAGAATTGGAGAATGTAAAGGTGTGAAGAAAGAATGGATTGCTGCTGTTGTGTTCTTTTTCTTTATCGAAGACCTAGCGTATTAATTAAAAGTTAACAAATTCCTCCTTTGAAGGAGGTGTCCGAAGGACGGAGGATGTATTGCTATTGTCTATTGCATACGTAAACATCTCCCGCCTTTCAGGCACCCTCTTCAAAGAGGGAATAAAAAAAATAAAATGACAGTAGCCATTGTAATAGCCACCTCCTTAAACAATGCCATTGGTAAAAACAACCAATTGTTATGGCATTTACCCGCCGATTTAAAGTTTTTTAAAAACACTACAATGGGTGGTCCTATTGTAATGGGACGAAAAACATTTCAATCGATTGGTAGAGCTTTACCCGGTAGAAAAAATGTGGTGATTACAAGAGACGCCAATTTCAATAGCGATAAAAAATTTGATGTTGAAGTTGTATCTAGTATTGAACAAGCAATTGCAAATTTACACAAAGAGGAGAATGTATACATTATTGGTGGAGGCGAGATCTATAAACAATCGATGCATTTGGTAGATGTGATCTATAGAACTTTAGTGCATACCATTATCGACGGCGATGTATACTTTGATGAGATCGATCTTGCCAAGTATAAATTAGTGTGGGAAGAAAAACATTATGCTGACGAAAAAAATAAATACGATTATACCTTTCAAAAGTTTGAAAAAATATGAGCGTTGTTAAAATAGAGCATATCTTATTCATCGATATCGAAACTGCTCCCATTCATTATACTTACAAAGAGCTATCTCCATTTGAGAAAGAATTGTGGGATAAAAAATGGATGTATCTAAAAGATATCACTTCGGAGCAACAGTACGCTAAAGCCGGTATTTATGCTGAGTTTGCAAAGGTAGTATGTATTGGTTTAGGTTATATTTCCGAAGGAAAATTCAGAACCAAAGCTATTGCGGGAGATAATGAAAAAGAGATATTGATCGAGTTTTCTAAACTATTACAAAAGCATTTTAATACTAAAGATCATTTTTTATGCGCGCATAATGGTAAGGAATTTGATTTTCCATTTTTATGCCGTCGTTTACTGGTGAATAAATTGCCTTTACCTAAACTGCTTCAAATTCAAGGTTTTAAGCCTTGGGAAGTAAAGCACTTAGATACTATGGAAATGTGGCGTTTTGGCGACATTAAAAACTTTACCTCGTTGAATTTATTAGCGCACATTTTTAATATTCCATCACCAAAAGATGATATTGATGGAAGCCAAATTGCAAAAGTATTTTACGAAGAAAAAAATATAGAACGCATTAAAGAATATTGCATGAAGGATGTAGTGACTTTAGCTCGTATCTATCAATGTTTAAAAGGATCAGAACCTTTGAA
>Ga0066415_1000105_pt1 | contig 13703 bp, 9 predicted proteins | sample LakWasMet21_HOW5_2_FD_59542 | JGI IMG/M metagenome (GOLD analysis project Ga0066415, IMG submission 59542) | Freshwater sediment methanotrophic microbial communities from Lake Washington under simulated oxygen tension - Sediment Metagenome 21_HOW5 | ecosystem: Environmental > Aquatic > Freshwater... | reverse complement strand
CATCTTAGATAAGCTTGAAGACTTGATGGTTTACCCTAAAGCTGACCGCATGCCCAACTTGCTAATAATAGGCGACTCTAATAATGGTAAAACAAAAATTCTTAGGAAGTTTGAAGACCGTTACCCATTAGACATTGATGAGGACACATGTTTAAACCTACAGCCTGTAGTCTTTATTTCTGCTCCGTCAAAACCCGACGAGAATGCATTTTACATTCGCTTGTTGCAGGAGTTGTACGTGCCTTATACTAAAAATGACAGCACTGCTATTAAGCGTGAAAAAGTCATTAGGGTAATGCAGATTAGGAAAACCAGATTGATCATTATTGATGAAATTCATCATTTAATTGCTGGATCCTATAATTCACAGCGCACGTTTTTGAATAGCATAAAAGACTTAAGCAACGCTCTTAGAGTACCTATCGTAGGTGCTGGTATAGAAGACGCATTCCATGCGATACAGGTTGACCCGCAACTAGCTAATCGCTTCAATGTTGAGGTCTTGGAGCGCTGGAGCTTTAACACTAACGATAAGCGAAAATCATTCGCTCAGCTGATTGCCTCCATAGAGACACGGCTGCCTTTAGCAGAGCCATCCTTCCTGTATAAGAGCCCATTTATTGAGAAAATTCATTACTTGAGTGATGGGTTGATAGGTGAAGCTGTTGGAGTAATTAAACAACTTGCCATTTACGCTATAAAACATGAGTTACCACGTATTGATGACTCAGTGTTTTCTTCACTAAATATACTACCGCCTTCCAAGAGAAAAGAGCTATTAAAACAAATGCGCTAGAAGAGCACTGCTACCTTTCCATTCCTATGTTCCATGATGAGTTAGTTTCGTCTTGGATTGCAAGGAATGCATTAACGTATGGCATGAAGCCAAGTCAATTATCTACATTAATTTTTGGGAATACAGATCTATGGAAGTCTGATATGGATGTATATATCAGATCGGATCATATTGAAAAGTTATCTCTGAAAATGAATGTTGATATTAGGTATATAAAAGTAGCGCCTTTCTTTTTAAATTGCGACTACTTTTATAGCCAGTCCGGCAATACAACACAAGTGAAGTGGGTAATGCCAATTGGTATTGCGGCTAAAAGGAGAAGAACTGGGCTTCAGTATTGCCCTCGTTGCCTAATTGAAGACGAACACACTCCATATTATAGAAAACACTGGCGCCTTGGCTTTATTACGGCTTGTATACATCACGCAATCCAATTGCTTGACCGTTGCCCTAATTGCAACCATCCAATTAGCTTAAAACGCTTACAAAAAGCACCCGAAGCCATTATTTATCATCCAATAGATATTGTTTACTGTGCAAAGTGTAATTTTGATTTGAGATGTGCTCAGTCTAAGTCTGCATGTGTAGAGGAGATGAAAATCAACCAGATCAATTCCAGTCAGTATGCGAATGGATATGGATCTGCTGGTAATCAAGAATTCCAATATTCAAACTTATATTTTGAGGGGATTCGAAGGCTATTATCTTTCCTGATTTGTAATCCTAAGGGCCAAAAACTCTGCTCTTATTTAAAGGAGACTATAAAGCCTTACCATACCTATGTTAATAAACCTCTAGTGAAGCATTTGGAGCCAGAACTAATGGCTGTAGAACATAGGCGCCTTGGATTTTTGATGATTTATTATTTTCTTCAAGACTGGCCAAATAGATTTGTTGATAGTTGCAAAGCATCAGCTACCACTACAACGCAACTATACTCTCCATATTTGTCGTATCCATTTTGGATTGCCGACACAATAAGGTTTTCCTTAAAAACACTTCCTCCCATAGTGGCAAAACAAGAAAAAGACGCAATAAAACATTACCTATCTAAAAAATTAGATAGGTCAATAAAGGACTATGAAACAGCTAAATTTTTAAAAAAATGGTTGGTGAAATAGTGCGTTTAATGCATTCAACTACCAAGTGAACTTATGAACTCTCTCGTTCATTCTTAACGGCTAACCAACCTAATCGAAATGCTCGCGCATCATGCAAAGCATGATGCTGAGGCTTTCCTGTAGTTTCATAATATTTGTGTAATGCTTTATTAAAGCTAGACTTGTTAATTAGGGCACACATATTCTCATAACCTTTAACATTTTCTGGAATCTTACCGTCCAATGCATCTATCATTAGTTCCCAATCAATTAAACTATCACAAGCAATTTCAATCTCATAAGGTTGTGATCCTAACCAAATATATAGGCGCTCAGCTAATTGATGTTTTTTAGCTTTAGATTCAGGAAACTCTCCTAAGTGTGCCCATACAGCTGAACGCACAAAATCGTTACACCAATCATAATTAAAATCGGTACGTTCTCCATAGAACTCATATCGACCATCTTCTGAAATCAAGCCAATACTAATCAGATCACAATTAATGAAGTCGGTAAATTCAGTGTCGAGAAATAGCATCATAATATTTAAGAGTTTATATCTAGTGGTAGTACATTAGACTATCAATTTAAATAAATTAAATGCTTATAATTGCTCATAATAAAAAATCGGATTAAGAAATATGATTTTCGGTGAATTAGATTCAGCATTGAATCTGGTGGAAAAATTTAAGAAATATTTCAACTCATTTAGCAGAAATGGTGGAGTAGATTCTGTTGCCACACGTTTTATCCATTTATTTGAAGTGCATGGCGTTCATCGCAATCAGATTCCTAGGTTCTTTGGTCATAATATTACGCTAAGAGATCTTCAAGATAATTTTTCACTGCTTGTTAAACTTGATGAAGATATTCTGGAAGACGCATGTAAGCTCTTCGCTGTTCGAAGAGAATGGCTAGATGGTGCCGACAAACAAATACACCCTCATCATGATTTTTATAAACGACCGAAGAACTTTTTGGAGTTTATAACTGAACTAAAATTAGCTAATGCCGACGGTCAGCTGGATGGTGAATTATTTACACCAGATAGTGCTGATTTCAATGCTGAGGCAATTTTAATTCTAAACGAAATAATTGGATATATAGGTAATGAGCCAATTTATCGCTACCACTTATGCAATGGCTGGTCTTATAGCTACTGGAAAGCTCGAGCCTATTTAACCGCTTGCGTTGCAATTGCATGGAAGCAAGAAGTTTATATTAGAGGCTCTGTAGCAGCAAAGAAAAATATCAATGAGATCTCACAGGGAGAGATTTTTCTAGCATGTAAGAAAAAGGGGGCTAATTCATTATTTGGTAAAAAATGGTACCCAGAAGATATGGCACTTTTACCAGAAGTATTTCTTAAAGATGTAGATCCTGAGCGTCACAATTTTGGCATTGTATCTGGCCTGGACTTATGGATTAGATTAGATGAACAAGGTTTAATGGATACTAGTCTCGAGAAAAGTCCCAAGTTACTATTTATAGAAGAGCGAGCAAAATATTTACCAAATTAGATTGCCATTAGGTTAGTAGAGCAATTTTTATTTTCATTTTTATTAATTCAAGATTTAGATATAGCTTTTCATCATTAGAGGCTTTTTCATTTTTTAGCTGATATGCTTTTATCCATACCAAAGATTTCTAAGTATCAGCTGAGCACCCTAATAGACATTTCTCCAATTGACTTGGCCCCGCACCATGAACACTTCGTATAGAGATAGAAGATGGTTTAAGTTAATTCTAATTGAGAGAAAATTTTTAGAAGGGACTTACCATGAAATTAATGACTGCTTGTGGCCGTTAATTGTCTATTACTGAGCCAGAAAATGTTTGAAAAGTGAGTATTCTTGCCCAAAGGTGCCACTCAAAATTGCGGCGATATGCCAGCACTTGCAGTTTAAAAGTGTCACCAATTATTTAATACTCATACCATCTATTCTGACTTAAGTCAGCCATATCAAAATTCTCTAAAAAGAAATATTGTTGCCAAAAAGTGTTTTCGATTCGTCAGCTAAATTCCCAAAGCTGACGTTCAACTTTAATCTGCAATCGACTACCATCGGTCCTGAACAGCCAGTCGCTACAAAAGATATGAAGGTCTACTCCCGGCTAAAAGCGGCCGATCTAGCCAGAACTAAATTTTCTACGAGCGTCTGCCTTGTGGCATGCTGTTAACAATGTGCTATAACCGCTAAGTGCCGCAAGCATAAGATCAGGCCAACAAAAGGCGGTTTTATCTGCGCGTGTGGATTTTTCGTTGATTTCGTATGCGTGGTTGGTGGCAGGAGTAAAATGATGATGACGTACTCGACAATTTAACGGTGAATCATGGCTGAAACTGGTGGCACAACAACACAATCTGGCATTCATTACCAGAATTCAATTGCAACTCTTTACCTTGGACGACTGATAGATTCTTGCCAAAGGGTTGCAAGTGATCGAGTGGTTGAAGTTAGAGTGGAGGCTCCCGATCATGTCGATGACATAATTGTACGCCACGCAGATGGCGGCCGTTCATTCATCCAAGCAAAAGAAGCGCTTTCCACAACTTCGGATGCATGGAGAAAACTATGGTCAGATTTCGCCAAACAAGTTAATGAATGCAAAGATGCACAGTACAAACTCATACTCGCCGTCGGTACCTTTTCGGCAGAAATTGACCACCTTCGTGAACTCTGTGATCGCGCCAAGGGTAAACGCGACCATGAAGAGTGGATTGACAGCCTTTCAGGCGCATTAAAAACAGTCGCTCAAAAAATCATTGATGCCCTGCCAGAACAGACAGAAGACGCAGCCTTTCAATTGGCAAAACATGTTGAGGTGTGGATATGGACACTGAATGTTATCAATCGCGACATGATCCCACTGTGGATCCCACCTTCTAACACAGAGAAAAACACTCTTTTCACATTATTGCTTGGCAGAGTTGGTGGGCAAGCAAGAATTCGCGGGATATTTCACGCTGCCGAGCTCCTTAATAAACTAGTCGTGGAAAATAATGTATCAGTTCAGGATGCTCCGACATGGGGGGCTGATGCGTATATCCAAGCCATCAGAACAGAAATGGGAATTCTCGCAGTGCCTGGCACAAACTTGAGCGGGCCGATTGAAGACCTATTTCTGTGGTTAGCCTTACGTGACAAAGCCAATAGCAGCGCCCATTCTGACTTTGAAGAAGAAGACCCACGTTGGCGGTGGGAGCATTCATCGGCTACAATCGACTTGCGAGATTTTCCACGTAGCGAACTTGCGCGGGCAGTAATTGATGCTGGAGCTGGTTTTGGTAAAACAACGATATTACATGCTATTGCGTGCAGACTCAGCGGCGGTGCCTACATACCCGCAGTTATATCTCTGGACGCACTTGCGGCATCGGAGTTGTCCGTACTTAGGTATCTCAATGACAAAATAAACTCTGCCTATAATGTATCAATTGACTGGGAACGACTTTGCGAAAGTGGTCGTGCTGTGGTTCTGTTGGACGGTCTGGACGAACTATCGGCATCTGACCGCACAAATGTATTAACTACAATCGTTAGGTTTGCGGCACGCTTTCATCAGTCGCCATTTTTGTTAACTGTAAGAGATAGTGCCGCCCTTACAGTTCCATTGAATGTACCAGTTCTGACACTAAATCGTCTTGATGACCATTCAATAAAACAATTTGCCGACGCTTACTCCCGACATGGCAGTGGTTTATCTGCAGATAGGCTAGGCAGCCACCTGCAGAGGCACCCAGATTTAAGCCATTTGCTCAGAATTCCATTATTCCTCGCGTTGGTACTTGCCAGTATAAAGCCAGAAGACGACCTCCCCAAATCACGCTCGGAATTGCTTGAAAATTACTTGTCATTACTTTTTTCTCCAGAAAGGCATAAATCAACTGCTACACCATTTGCAACAATAGGCGATATGCGTGAAGCCACCGAATTGCTTGCATGGCGAGGTTTGGAAAATGATGGGATAGGCATCTTTGAGATAGATGCAAAGCGGTTACTTAAAGGCCAAGGTTTACTTGATCAACCTGACGCTTATATCGAACGATTGGTACGAATTGGAGTATTGAGACGTGCGAATGCACGTTTACGATTTGCTTACCCTATCGTGCAAGAATACTTGGCTGCTTGCTGGATGGTGAATAATGCACCTAACGAAATAGGCCCTCGTTTTGAGAATGTTTGTCGTCGTCCTTGGGCTCAGACACTACAATTTGCACTGGAAATGCACCCCGATGCTGAAACTATCATTGGTAATCAACTTTTGGCTTCTGATGATGCATTCCACACATCTTTGCGGCTTCTCGCACGCTGCATTGTTAACGGCGCGAAAGTAAGTGCCAAACTTAGAGCATCCGTTGGTGATCGTTTGGCTCAAGCATGGCCTTCTGAATCATACTCCATCCAAAACAGCATCGGCTATCTAATCGCGGATGGATTTCTCGATCCGATACCATCACTTGCAATAAAACACATCTCAAATTGGGCCCTTCATTGCGGTGGGGCAGAGATTGTCACGACTAAGGCATCCATAGAGCTAACCCGAACAGTGCTGAAAAATCAGCTCACAAAGGATATAACCTATAAATTCTATTTGCATGGTTGGCAAGCGGCTGTAGATACTATGGCAGAGGAAGCCATCAATCTCTATCTTGCACGAGTACGTGATAGCCGAACAACGGGAAAAGAAATGCAAGCTCTAGCATCACTCATTGCTGAAATATCCCCATCCCATTTGGGCTCTGCGCGCTGGCAACAAATTGCTTCTGACTCCACATTGCCCGCGATTATTCGCATGGCAGGTTACCACTTGGCTCCAAGCCCACTACCATCAGACGCATGGATAGTCATAAATGATGTCCTTGCGTTATCCGAGAAAGAAGAGAATGATCCGTATAGCGGTCGGGCGTATAAGCTATATTGGCGCATGCAAGACGCGGAAGAAAAATTCGTGCATATCCTTAAAGCATCAGCCACACCTGAAAAGCGTGTTCGATCAATTTTAGAAGGATTAATGAGAAGCGACATGCCATCCGATGCGCGATTAGAATTGCTAAGGCGTATCATAAGCAACTCAAACCTTTCGGATGATCAACGTTTTTTAGCACTCCTATGCATGGCGACTATGGGAGACGACTATGCTGAGCAAGAAACTGTTCCTATGCTTTCGGTTCAGTCTGTCGAAAATGTGCGGGCGTGGCTTTTAATGGCAAGTAGATTCTCGGAACAAAGCGTACGGGAGGCAGCAGAAATGATCACCCATCGAAGTTACTCGCCAGTGGAGATTTTTTCATTTATAAGCAATGCTAATTTTGGATTAAGCTACAAAACGGACAACGTGTCATTTGATGGTGCTGTTGCAAATGAACCCTTTATACACCCTGCTCGGGAGTATATGCTTAGTAAATTAGCTGCTTGCATTAGAGACGATGACGAGAGTTATGATGCACTAATAATTCACGCAAAATCTGGAGAAACAAAGGCATGCGATAAATTAGTATCATGGTTGCGCAACTTTATTGCGAGCTTTAAGGAACCTATGTCATATGAAGACGACCGAAAAGTAGATTCCGTACTTTATCAATTGCATACAAGTGCTTCGATACCCTCTGATCTTCTTTATCAAATTATAGATAAATCAACAAGTAATGCTGGTAGAACTGCTGTCAGTCAAATAGTACAAAGAGCAGATGATGGTGCAATCTCTCAATTATTGGAATGTTTTAATTCTCGCAGTCAAGATTTTGTTCGTGAAGGCATATTCTCTGGCTTGGAAACACTTGCTGGACGGTATGGGAAACGTATTATTCGAGATGGTGACAAATTGCGTCTTGAGCAGTAATCGTATGTTCTGCGCTTAAGGAAGCAATCCGAGACATTGAGGCAGCGTTTTACCATCCGCCGAATTTCAGAGCTAAATATCCCCCACTGTCGTGGGGGGCGAATATTATGAAAGCAGGCTTTCTAGCATCAACTTCTCAGAAAATCCCGACAGTCCGCAATGTCCCCCTTAGGCGACATTGAAAGCATTTTGCGAATCACTGAATAATTGGTCTCGTAAGATAATTATTAGTGGCTCTTTTGAAATAATTACAGATGGCTCCTTTGACTGGAATACTCAGAAAAGTTATAAACCTAGACTACTATGCCTTTATATATTTATAGGAAGTCTATGAAGTATTTTTTGATCTTACTGTTAACCTTAACCTCATTTTCTGCTGATGCAGAATACAGACGTAGTTATAAAGCTAAAAACCAATTCAAACAATTACATCCTTGCCCTTCCACTGGACGCAGCAAAGGCTCATGTCCAAACTACATCATTGATCACATTATTCCTTTAGCCTGTGGCGGGGCAGATCACTATAGCAACATGCAGTGGCAAACCAAAGCCGAGGCTAAAGCTAAAGATAAGTGGGAGCGCCGAGGCTGCTAACATTTCAGCTTATTTCCACACGAACTCTGTGTCCAGACCTTCCCTTAACTGGGATTAACTACTTCCATCATTTCGCTATAATGCTTTTCATCTAGCGCTTTAATCCACTCAAAGATAATTGAAATAACAGCTCCCCCTTCGCCTGCTAAATTTTCCACAAAGTCCTCATTGATTTCTATGAGGTCATTATGGCAATACTCATTGATGAATTTGCGCACTCTCTCTTTCCCCGCATCTTCAGGGATTGTGCTTGCTGAAACTGCAACATCAAAAAGATTAGCAAAATTACCTCGATTCTTAGGGAATTTAAATGACAAAAATGCTTCTAGCAATTTACGGGCTAAGTTTGCAGCAAGAAAGTGGTCATCAGTTTCCAAAACTTGTTGAGTTTTTAATTTATACAATCGCGAAAAAATATAATGGTATTCAGAATTGTAGAGTGTAAGAGTTGAGTCTGCATCTGAATATGTTGAATTCCTGGGCCTTTCGTTGTTGGCTCTTACAACATAAAAATTGGCAATATTTTTGTCAGTTTTAGTATTTTTTCTAGATACCCAGTCACGAATCAATTTGAAAAAAGTGAAGTTATGTGTCAAAACAAAAAGCTGACTTGCTCGTTCGCAATGTAGCTTCATAAAAGAATATGCATGAAAGAGATGATTAGAATCGAAACTTGAGATGGGATCATCAATAACAACTATTGTGTCTGCAATATTATTATCATTTTCCATAAGCTTTGTTATAAAGTATACGAAAGCAATTGCTGTTTTTTCGCCTTCACTTAAATTTCCTTTAACAATTTCCGTATCGTTCCGAAAAATTTCATAACCTCTTTTCTCCTGACTGAATCGAAGCTTCAGTTCACTCCGGCCTAGAAATTTGTGAAGTGACTCATTGAATTGGTCAGCACCAAGGCCTTCATTAGATAGAGAGTCTTCTAGATCCCTGATTTTCTTACTTCGCTGTTCTATTGTCTCTTGTAAGGTGTTATTAGTAGTCTTGCGTTCATAAGCAAGTTTCTTTTTATCATGGTAAGCAAAACTTCTAACTTCAGTTGATGCATAATGCAGTTCAAGCTGTTTTTTAGCTTTATCTGTTTCTTGCTTAAAATTTTCAGATTTATGATTATGTTTTCGAATCACCTCGGAAATGCTCGCCATGATTTGATTAAAGTCGTTTATGGATGATTCGGTTATAGGGACAACCGTTAAATTTAATTCGAGTGGGTTACTAGTTTTTTGTTTTAAAATCTTATGCCATACTGAGATTTCTTCATTTAGAGCTTTTGTTGCTTTACCCAAAGCTTCACAAGCATCAATATATTCTTTCTTAAACTCCTCATAGAAATCTCCTGATGACGGCAGTGTCTGCTCTTGAATATACTGACTAGTAAGCCATGTATCAGCTTTTTCCAGCCTATCTTGGAATGCCTTATATGCGTCATTAAAGTGAGCTTCTAGTTCCTGTATACGCTTTTCTAGGATTTTGTTCCCACAGAATTCGCATGTAGTTGAATTATGCGTCTTGTGAAGTTTAAGGCCGGATTCAACCCATGTTTTAATATCTTCGTTATCAAGAATCCGTTGAATGGTTTTACTGACTACGCTAGTTTTCAATAAGTCACTAAGCCGCGACTCCGCTTTGCCATAAGTTTCTTGAAGGACGGTTTGTTGAGTAAATGTTATTGTTGACTTCTGATCTGGCTTTGCAGCGTATATAGCGTCAGCGATTTGCTCTTCTTTTAAAAAAGAATTTTCTGATTTTGTTGCTTCAAGATTGTCATTAATAAAATTTTCGAATTTTCGTTTATCGTAATTTAAATAATAGCGATCTGTGGTGTCGATAGATTGAAGGCTCGTCTTCATATGGCGAGCACTGTCCGTTCCGAATTTCGATATTGAATCGTCTAGTTTCCTAATTTCATTAACTTCATTGGTGAATGTTTCAGCATCATTTTTTTGCTGTATCTTCAGTTCTTCCAGTATTACTCGTTCGTCTATTTTTGCTTTATCCACGAGCAATATGCTTTTCACAATACTATTCCATGAAATGTTCTCTTCGATGAACTCATTGTTGAAAGTGCAAATGTTCAAATTTGCTTCATGAATATTTGTTTGTGTAATATTAGTTCCGTCTTTAAGATTCACTATAAATTCAGCGGACGGGAATTTATCTAAGTGTGTTCTATTCTGAATACATCGAAAGACTTTGGAAAGAGTTGATTTTCCGCTCCCATTCCAGCCATATAGAAGGTTATATTTCCCGAAGTCTTTTGCTGTAGCATTGGTATGATTTTGAAAAATACCAAACGCCCTCAACTTTTGAATGTTTTTTATGCCCATGATATTTTCGCTTATAGCGTTGTTTGTATTGTTTTATGTATACATCATAAATAAACTTCAGAAAATTGTATAACTTAGTGTATTTACTTAAAAATTTTCGTTGATCAGCTTTCCTCTTTAAAATGACAGTCTTTTATTATCAGAATTATCTAGAATAATGTATCAATATAAATGACGGCCTAATACCCAACCAGAACTAACTACCATCGAACTCAAATATGTAATCCAAAGAGTCTCTATTTCACAACAGAATAATTCCGACTAGAATCTACTTTCGATAAAGTTCAATCATTACTGTTAGATCTATCTTGCTGGAATAGCCAATGACATCAAATAACGAAAGTGTTCAATTCTTCATCCGTCTAGTAAACGAGAAACACTCAGATCTTGTCGCTTCTGCGAATAAATTGCTTCGAGAACTTGCCGGGGATAATTTGAACTCAAAAAAATCCTGTGCTGCGAATACTATAAAAGCGGCACAAGACTTGCGTGCAATACTTTCCAAAAACGATATACCTGATTGGCTCACCCATACAATCCACACTATTTCAAACTTCACTGATGGAGGATGGTCTGCACAAGACCTTATGCCCAATTTTGTTAGCGTTAAAACTCTATTAGATGCCCATCGCTGGCAATTTAATCAAGTTGATGACGCTGCCTTTGATTTCGATTCAATCTTCGACCACTACAAAAAAGAAAGTCGGCTACCTGAATTATTTAACGACATTATCCGTCTACTTGAGGAGATTGAGTCCAGTGGCGAAGTCGACAGCCTAAGTATGATTAGGGCTCTTGGTAAGGTAATTGCAACAATCAAAAAATGTAAGGATGGCTCTTATTTCTCACTTAATAGCGCATGGGAGTTTCTCCAAAGCTTTCTGAAAAACTACATGTGGGCTGAGCTATCCAAACTTCCGGTACTGGGTACTGCACTTGAGGCCTTAGGTAAAACGATTGAAGAGGCTGATGAAGAAATGTTTAAGATACATAAGCAAGTTCAAGAAGAGCTTGAACGTACAGTTACAGCTGAAGTAAAAGCGCTGACAAACAAATCGAATTTTTCATTCTTAACTTACAATAAAAATGGTCATTTTCCTATACACAATGAAGTTCGCCAGCTACCGAATACAAGAGCCTAACGCTATCACTCAACACACCGACACGATAAAACCGTGCAAGTAGGTCAATCCCAACGTTAACATTTCCCCGGTATTTTTTATGCAAAATGTGGACCTTTTCAACGAATTCGTACTGCGTATCTTTGACCATCTATATGATGCCTTTCCAGTTCCCTGTGCAATAGACCCAAAAGAGTTCGTCGCGAATGTTGAACTTTCACCCTACCCAAAAAATCCAGTCAGCTCTTTCTGCGGCCCCGACATATCATGGTCTTTTAATCCAGAAGACCGGGCTAGGGTATGGGCAGATCACCCATGGGAGGAGACAGTAAGCCAAGTTGAATCATTGCTCGGTCGATCACTTACTACCCTTGAGCAAAGCAACCTGATGCGTAATGGATATCGCCCTCTAACTTCAGAGGAGCAACAAGCAGTATCAGAATGGGAAACCGAAAAGCAAAGAATTAATGATCTTCGTTCAACACAGCAAGCTCAACGCGAGGAAGCAGAGAGCAAACAGAAGGTATTTATCGCAACACTTCAGTTTCTAGCTAATGAGAAACTAATTCGTTTTACAGACCAACCTCCCCCGAAAGAAGGGAGGTCTCTCAATCCACCTGACATTCTCATCGCTCGCGTAACAACAAATCTTCGCTTTGTGTTAACAAGCAACGGATTCACGCACCTAAATCGTACCTTTAATGATGGAAAAATCATGGGGAAAATGACTCTATATCAAGCCATCAAACATACCTTAAAAGACAAAGCCGCAGATGGAGCTAGTGCAGTTGGTGTGCAAGCACTTGTGGGATGGATACTAAGTTGAGCGCTAGCAACTTTGAAGGCCACGTCTATCTAGACCACAATTACCCACCTGTGCTTTGGAACATAGTACGTGGCGGCTTTGATTCAGTCGACTTGCTTCCAGACAACGAGAGAGACTTCGCCATATCAATTTCACTTGCCACAATGCTCCAAAATTCATCTCCAAACAGACTGGAAGCAGAACTTGCTTTGGAGCAAGTGCGAATGGCTGTTGCACCACGCAGCGTCTCAAGGCTACGCGGCATGTTTGTGTTTGACGATCTAGATAGCCTCTCAAAAGTTTGGAGCTCTAACAAATGGGGTGCACATTTTGAAGATGAATATCTCGCCGATGTTGGTGTTTGGTCAAGAAAGTCCACAAAAGTAGATGCAGCATGGATCAGTGATATTATCGGCCACCAAGGACAACTTCTTCCGGGTTGGGAGGAAGCAGCAATCAATTACTGGTCAGGCCGACCAAAATCAGAAATAGCTCCAATTTGGGAAACGATAGTGGAGGGAAGCTTCTGCATCTGGTCCATGCATTCAAAACAAGAAGCACTCAAAAACATATGTGCAATCTGGCCAAATTCAATAGGACTGCTAATGCTTAGTATGAATTGCTATGTTGTAGGCTCGCAGGATGGGCAAAGCCTCCCTGGACTCGTGAGAGATGAGAAAGGGATTTCTCTCAATTATTATCTCAGAATGGTTGACAGCAAAAATACCGAACTCTTAGAAAAGCTCCAAAGACTTCCTTTGGAAAACCCTCAACTTTTCGCGGGTAATCCAGACCCAAACAAAATGCACCGGCCAGACTTAAGGGGATTTTCGAGAACAATCTGTCCAGAAACTGATAAGTCTTTTACTAAACTCTTGGCTTTACTCTCAAAATTGCAAAACGCAAGTAAATAGGGATTGAACCACTTACTACAGCAGCCTTCTGTACTTAAGCATTTCCATAAGCCTCTTTTAAAGCTCTAAATAAACGCTCCGAAAAAGAATCATCGGCATTTGTGAAATGTTTTAAACTATTAACATTTGTAAAATTTGCCTGAAAAACACTAGATATAATACGGTTTCCAGATTTATCAGCAATTTT
>Ga0066415_1000103_pt1 | contig 13922 bp, 7 predicted proteins | sample LakWasMet21_HOW5_2_FD_59542 | JGI IMG/M metagenome (GOLD analysis project Ga0066415, IMG submission 59542) | Freshwater sediment methanotrophic microbial communities from Lake Washington under simulated oxygen tension - Sediment Metagenome 21_HOW5 | ecosystem: Environmental > Aquatic > Freshwater... | reverse complement strand
TATTGATCAATGGTATAGTAGATAATGATTTGTGGTCTCACGAAGCTTTAATAGGTAAACATTATCCCATTTATAATATTGAACGAATAGAGGTCTTATATGGCCCAACATCTGCTTTATACGGGGCTAATGCGTTTTTAGGAATCATTAATATCATTACAAAAGACGGAAAAGGACTGGATGAAGATGGTCAAAAAATAACAGCAAATGCACAATTTGGTTCTTTTGGCACTAAGAGCATGGAGTTAGCAACAATAGGGAAGAAAAAGGATTTTTCTTATTCTTTTTCGGGAAAATTTTATAGAAGTAATGAGGCAGATCTGTCCGACAAGTGGGGCTTTTCTTCCAATAAATTATATAGTGACACCACAACCTGGGGTCCTGTTTTACAACATTCTCACTATAATGTAAAATATGGAAAGTATTTTTCTCCATCCGATGATTATGGCATTATAGGAAATGTTGCTTATAAAAATACCAAGTTTGGTTTTATTAATTGGGTAAACAAAGAAGGTTATGGCGCTTGGTATGCGGCCGATAGAGCACAAAATAACGCTTTTTGGAGAAAATCTTCTTTTCAAGCATACATTGAAAACCAAACAGACGTAGATAATTTCAAATTCACCTCCTTATTATTGCATCGTAAAAACAGAGTATCGGGAGATTGGGCAGAGGCAGAACCAGACTGGCATACAGGCATGGAACAATATTCATACATAAGTATTACCCAGTGGAATGCAGTGAGCAACAGTTGGTTGTTCAAAGAAGACGCTGTTTATGATATCAATAAAAAAATTTCTCTGCAAGCCGGAATGAAATATGAACGAAAAGAATTAACCAAAGCTTATGATATTCCTGGTTATTGGGACGCCTTTAGTTCAACCGTACCCTCAAACACTCCCGGACCTCAAGGTTATGGTGCGGCTATTGGCCATAGTTCTGATTCCTCTTACACAATGGTAGAGGGTCCAAATCCTGAAATGCCTAGCGAAAATTTATTATTGACTGATGATATTGGCGGATATTTGCAGGTCATCGCCAACGTTAATCGGTTTCGGTTTAATGCCGGCATCAGGCACGATTATAATAGTATTTATGGAAACAATACTAATATCCGCGCTTCAGCAATTTATAAATTCGGAAAAAAAGGTGCGCTTAAATTAATTTACGGTGAAGCTTATCAGGAGCCCCCACCACGTCAATTATTTGGTGGTTGGAACGGACGCAAATCAAACATTAATTTGAAACCGGAAAAAGCCAGAAACATGGAGTTAATCGGTAGCTATGGCGAAGGCTCAATAAATATTGGCACTTCTGTATTTTACGCCACTTACGAAAACGTGATCAAAGAAGAATCTGAAAATGCCGGTTCGCGAAAAGTTTATGGAATAGAATTTCAATCACGAATTAGCATTACTAATCCCATTCCAAAATCACCAAAATTAAGTGGTTATTTTTATTATACCTATACCCAAGCCTTTAGTAGCATACACTATAATCATCAAAACGGACAGTGGGAAGACGGTGTGACCTCCCTTGGAGATATTGCTCCACACAAAATAAACCTTGGATTCAATATGCCTATTCTCAAATCAATTAACATTAATATAAAAGGTAACTATGTAAGCGAACGTGAAGTATATTCTCGAAATGCTTTACGGTCCAAGAACTATATTATTGCCCCGTACCTAACTTTAGATGCAAACCTATCTTATAAATTTAAGGTTGCCACACTTTCATTTAAAGTCAAAAATTTGGCGGATGCAAACTATTATCAACCCGGGGTTGAACAAGCGGATTCGGGAGATGATTTTAGTCAACGAAGTTTGGGCTACAAAAATTCTTTGCTTCCTCAAGTGGGCAGATCATTTATGGTAAGTTTAAATGTTGATTTATAAATACATGCTTATAAAAACAAAGTATATTTTTCTTTCTTTAACCATTATGTTAATGAGTTCGTTTTTAATACAACAAAAAACGGAAGTAGAAGAATATATTGCAAAAGCAGCCTTCATTTATAACTTCACCAAATTTGTTGAATGGGAAAAACCCGAAACAAATGGCGGCACAACCTTTATAATTGGTATTCTTGGTGATTCTCCCATACATAAACATTTATTAGATCTGGCAGCAAACAAAACTATTAACAACAAAAAAATAGAAATTGTAAAATGTAACTCAACCATGGCATCAACCTGTAAATGCCAAATTTTGTTTGTTCCCACAACAATCACAAATAAAGATTTTAAAGATTTTCTTTCAGAATTAACAACTAAAAACGTGTTGATCATTTCTGAGAGAAAGGGGTTTCTGGATCAGGGTTCTGCGATCAATTTTTTAATTATAGAACGCAGGATAAAATTTGAAATTAATATGGGCTCACTAAACAAATCAAATATTAAAGCGAGCTCACAATTATTGAAACTAGCGTCAACCGTACAATACTAGGATGAAGTTTTTATCCAACATATCTATCAATTGGAAACTAATTGTAATGCAATTGATCACTTTTTTATTAGTGGTTATTATTTGTGCTATCTCTTATTTATTTTTTGATTATAAAGCTATCCGAGAAAATAAGGCTAAAAATTTATTGATCATTGCTCAGGTTATTGGCTTAAACTCAGAAGCTCCTTTATTGTTTGATGATACTGAGTCTGCTAATGGTATTTTAAGTGATCTGAAAGTTGAAACGGACGTAACCCATGCCTGTATTATTGATACTAACTGGCGGATAGTTGGTAGTTACACAAGGCGGGGAGAGAAAGAATTTAAATTTCAAAAAATACCAAATCAAAAAGTTAAATCAGAATTTACAGAAAATGATCTGTTTATTTATTACAAGATTATAAAAGACAGAGAGTGGTTGGGAACATTATGTTTAAAAACGGAACTCGCAGAAATAAAAGCACAATTTTACAATAAAGTAAAAATCGTTTCAGTAATTGTTGTTTTTGGATTTTTTATTGCCTTTTTCATTTCTTCTTTTTTGCAAAAATATATTTCCAATCCAATTATCAAATTGGCAGAGATAATGGAAAATGTAGTACAAAGCATGAACTACAAAGTTCGTTCTAACTATCAGGGAAAAGATGAAATTGGCAAACTGTCCTCATCATTTAATAACATGCTTGAAAAGATCGAAAAGCACGAACAGACTTTGTCAGAAACCAATAACCAACTCGAAAGCAGAGTCGAGCAAAGAACCGTTGAACTAAAACAAAAGAACGAAAAACTATTTGAAGCCATTGCTGTAGCCGAACAATCTAAAAAAGCGAAAGAGCAATTTTTAGCAACTATGAGTCATGAAATCAGAACTCCTCTAAATGCGATATTGGGATTTCAGGAATTATTAAAAGACACCAAACTCGATCAAGAACAAAAAGAGTACCTTGAATCCATTGATTTTGCAGGAAAAAATTTATTGGTGATCATCAATGATGTTTTAGATCTATCAAAAATTGAAGCCGGAAAATTTGATATTAATCATGACCGCTTAAACATTCAACAAGCCCTAAGCTCTGTAAAAGAATTAATTGAATTCAGTGCTAAAGAAAAAACCATTGAGCTTATTTTAAGCCACGACGATGATATACCAAAAACAGTAATTGGCGACGCCGCCAGATTCAATCAAATATTATTAAACCTTATTGGTAACGCCGTAAAATTTACCGAAAAAGGATTTGTAACAATTACCAGTAAATTAATTAGTAATAAAGCAGGTATTGTACTATGTGAGTTTACTGTTAAAGACACGGGAATTGGAATTCCTCATGATAAACTGGGTCTTATTTTTGAACGCTTTACTCAGGCCTCTCCCGACACTACCCGTAAATATGGAGGAACGGGTTTAGGATTAACTATAGTTCAACAACTTTTAACATTACAGGGCGGGAAAATTTCAGTAGAAAGTGAGGTGGGCAAAGGCTCTTCTTTTACTTTTTATTTGCCTTTTAAAATAGCTGCCAACATTATAAATGTAAAAAAACCGAATACCGAAATCCAAATAGAAAGTTTACATCCGGATAAAAAATTAAAAATTTTACTAGCCGAAGATACTCCCCTTAATCAAAAACTGGTTAAAAAAATTGTACACAAATGGGGGCACGATATAGACATTGCTTCAAATGGACAAGAAGCTGTTTTGTTATTAGAAAAAAATGTATACGACCTCGTTTTGATGGATATTCAAATGCCTGAAATGGATGGATATATGGCCACAAAAACGATCCGAGAATTACAAGATGAAACAAAAAAAAATATTCCTATTATTGCACTAACCGCACACGCCTCAAACGAAGAAGCTCAAAAATGTATGCGTCTTGGCATGAATGCTTACGTTTCAAAACCTTTTGATCCGTCTGTATTATTAAACACCATCGTTCAGCTGACCAATAAAATAAGTTTAAAAACAACAACCCAGATACATGATACAATTATGCCATCCGGACAATTGTATGATTTAACCTATCTTAAAGAACATGCCAGCGGAGATACCAATTTTTTAATTGAGATGATCTCTATTTTTGTATTTGATACGCCTACTCTATTAAAGCAATTAAAAACAGATATTAGTGAAAATGATTATGAAAAAATTAAGGTTACTTCTCACAGCATGAAAGGACTATTCTTAACTCTTGGAATGAATGAAGCGGCTCGCTTATTAAAAGAAATAGAAAATATGGCCCAAACAAACGGATTAATGTCCATCATCGCTTCTAATCTTTCTAAAATTGAAGAAATGTTCGCTCAATCCAAAAACCTATTAGTATTAGAACTAAATAAGTTAAAATCGGAAAATCACTAACTAATTTTTAATAATTAGGCGTTTTTAAACCAGTTTAGACGTTTTTAACAAAACAATGGTATGTGTTTTGTTAGTATCATTGCACTAAATATCCTCAAATCAAACTTTAAAAAGAATAACAATGACCACAAAGAAAATTTTATTGGGCCTTTCAGTCTTAATGTTTATTTCAGCTTTAACGTTTACCGGTTGTAAAAAGAAAAAAGCGTTTAAAAACGAAGATGGGCAAACTACTGCAGATACAAGAACCGCACAAGGAGAAAACGATGCTGCAGTTAATGACATTCATGATGTAATTAGCAATCAACCTTTATTACACGGTAGAACTTCCGGCACACAAGGCACCAACGGTATCATGGGTAATATCTGTGGTTTAAGTGTTGACACCACCGGAGCTTATTTAGGAAGCATTTTATTAGTATACAATGGCACTACTTGTAGTAATCGTACAAGAACAGGATCAATAAGAGTTACAATTATAGATTATGCTACCGGAAAACGTTGGAAACAAGCGGGCTGTGTAATGAAAATAGATTATCAAGCCTATAAAATTACCAGAGCTTCTGATGGAAAAAGCGTTCAGTTAGACGGCACCCAATATATTACCAATATAAGTGGCGGTACTTGGTTTGAATTATTATTCATGGGTCAAAGTAGTTTAATGACGTCTGTAACAGGCGATAATTTAAATGTGATCTTTGACGGAACAAGCACGGCCATTTATAACATCTACCGTAAATTCACTTATACATGGAATGGGGCTACCAGCGTTTTAACATGTACCGGAGAAGGTATTGGCTCATCAAACGGACTAAATAATTTAGAAAATTATGGGACTACGCGCGATGGTGATGCGTTCACCAGCCAGGTGGTAACTCCAATTATTTGGAATACAACTTGTGGCGCCTGGGCTCCAATTCAAGGCGAAGTAGACATAAAAGTAGCCAGTAAAGCTTTTACTTTAAATTGTTTGTTTGGTGTTGATGCTGCCGGAAATGCTGTATCCGTTGGAACTAATCAATGTCCTTATGGCTGGAAAGTTGAATGGACTTATAATAATAAAACAAAAAACAAAACTTTAGGTTATTGGTAATAGAAAAAACTAAAATAAAAAACCTCTGCTACAAACTAGCAGAGGTTTTTTATTTGTTTGTTTTTTAATTAAGAAAATGCATTGAAGCCAGTTACATCCATTCCGGTGATTAATAAATGAATATCATGTGTTCCTTCGTAAGTGATCACAGATTCCAAATTCATCATGTGACGCATAATCGGGTACTCTCCTGTGATACCCATGCCACCATGTATTTGACGAGCCTCACGAGCAATTTGTAAAGCCATGTTTACATTGTTACGTTTAGCCATACTAATTTGAGCCGGAGTAGCGCGATGTTCGTTTTTCAAAACACCTAATCTCCAAGTTAATAATTGTGCTTTAGTGATCTCTGTGATCATTTCAGCTAGTTTTTTTTGGGTTAACTGAAACGCCCCAATTGGTTTACCAAACTGAATACGTTCTTTACTGTAACGTAATGCACTGTCATAGCAATCCATTGCTGCACCAATAACACCCCAGGCAATACCAAAACGCGCAGAATTTAAACAACCTAATGGTCCTTTTAATCCCTTAATATTTGGAAAAATATTTTCTTTAGGAACTTTTACATTATCAAACACTAACTCTCCGGTAGCGCTTGCGCGCAAGCTCCATTTACCATGTGTTTCAGGGGTAGTAAATCCTTCCATTCCTCTTTCAACTACTAAACCTCTGATTTCGCCGGTTTCGTCTTTTGCCCAAACTACAGCAATATCCGCAAATGGCGAATTACTGATCCACATTTTAGCGCCATTTAAAATAACGTGTTTACCATCACCGGCATCTTTAAAGTTAGTTAACATGCCAGATGGATTAGATCCGTGGTCGGGCTCCGTTAAACCAAAACAGCCCATTAGATCGCCGGTAGCTAATTTTGGTAAATATTTTTTCTTTTGTTCTTCACTACCATAAGTATAAATAGGGAACATAACTAAAGAACTTTGTACAGACGCAGTAGAACGCAAACCACTATCGCCACGTTCTAATTCTTGCATAATTAATCCATAAGAGATCTGGTCTAAGCCCGGCCCTCCATATTCTGCAGGAATATACGGTCCAAAAGCACCAATTTCTGCTAAACCTTTGATCCATTGTTTAGGAAATGTGGTTGTTTGGCAAGCTTCTTCTACGATAGGAGTTACTTCTTTTTTTACCCATGCGCGGGCCGTATCACGAATTAATTTATGTTCATCGCTTAACAATTCATCCATTAAGTAATAATCGTGTGCTTGAAAATTATCTGTAGCCATTTTTAATTTTTTTTAAGGTTGGTAAAACTACGAATTATGGCTTAATCGGCAAAATCAAAAAGAAAAGGTCTTACCAGTGTTTGGCAAGACCTTTTATGATGGGGTATATTATTTTTATTAGTGATGTGCTTCTACAGCAGGTTCAACATGAACGTGTGCTGTATCATGAGCCGTAGCGCTAGAATCTGTAACCGCTACCGTTTCAGTTACAACTGCTGCCGCAGATGCGTCATGATGTTCGTCTTTAGCTTCAGTTCCGTGATGTTCTCCGTGTTTATCTTCACACTTGGTTTCACATGTTTCTTCACCCTCACAACAACATTCTTCTTTTTTGTCACAAGTACTAACTGCTAATAATATAATTAATACAGTTACTAAAGCTAAAATTAATGGGGTACGAAACGCAACTGGTTTTGTTTCGTTTACTGGCTGATCATGATCGTGATGAGAACTCATAATGATAATTTAAAATTTGTGGTAAAAATAATTGATTTATTGGTGAAACAAAACTATTGTATCGAAATTTTTATGGATTGCTTTCCGGTATTGGTTATCAAATTTAAAAAATACAAACCACCAGCCACATTCGAAACATTTAATTGATGTGTATTAATCATAGATCTGTTATTCTCCAACACCTGTGTTTTAATGGTTTTACCTTGCAAATCCGTGATTTCTGCAATCACCGGAGATTCGTTCTGGGATAACAAAACAGTTAATTCTGAACAAGAAGGGTTAGGGTATACAGAAAAGGTAAAATGGTTTTCTTCTTCTTTAATACCAACAAAATTTCGCTTAGTATCACGATATTTGGCTTGTGTAGGTATAAAGTTAGCCCCAACCAAGTTACCCGAAACTTCCAGATAAGGAATTTTTTCTCCCAAAGTTAACCACTGGTAACTGCGGGTATAATTTGGAAAACCTAGTTTATTAAACGGCGACGGCAGAGCGGCAATAGTGATCGTATCAATAGAATATTGCGTAGTTACAACTCTTAAGCAAGCAGCGGTACCGTATGGTGTAGTGATCGTGCCCCAACCATCGGCTTCGGTAATACGATAACCTTGTTTTTTATAAGAAAACGGAATCATCGTATTGGACGGTGTTGATAATTTGAATGTTGTGGAATCTCTGTCTGTGTAATCTAAAGGAAACGTATACAACTCGTCTTCATCGCTGTAAGTAGCACCAACCGGAATACCATTCATGGTTAAACCAAGCCCTTCCGAATTAAAAGAAATTGTTCCGTTTTTCTTGTAAAAACTGTAAATATTTTTAACAGAAAAACCTAAGCCACCCGGAATAGGAAAAGAATCAAGGGTTTTTTCGCCGTATTTAGGCGGGAAAAAGTAAAAACCGTAAGGCGTTTGTAAGCTTGGTTGAAATTTTCTTATTTGCTGATCTGTTGAATCCAACATTGAAAAATCCCAAACGTGGTTGGCTCCCGTTAATGTGTAATCACCTATAGAATTTAAATTTGCCACACTATATCGTGCAGTATCATTAATTACAGGCATATTAACAGACGTAATTGAAATTGGAGCTTGGGCTCTTAACACAATAGGCGCGCATAAACACGCAAATACAATAACTAATGCTTTCATTTCGATTATAAAATTGAATTATAAATATAATCCTTTTTTTGTTTCGCCATCCTTTTCAAACATTTAAATTGATCTATTGATACTTTTTCCTACGCCTATCCGTTTAACATTAAATTTATTTACCTTAGGACTTCGCTAGTTTGAAACAAAAGCCCACATATTTACTTCTTCTTTTTTTGTGCGCATCTTGTATCGCTTTTAGCCAAGTAAGTTACAAGCTAGAGATCATTAATACTGATAGTCAATCTGTTTTCAAAAAAATTATTTATAAAAACCAATTCAACCAAAAAGACTTTTTGAATAAAGAGTTGAATGCCGTTTATCTTTCATTAATCAAGGATGGTTATTTGGAAGCCGGTATTGATAGTATTAAACAAGATTCTTTAAACTATCGCGCTTATCTATTTATTGGTCAACGCTACAAGTGGGTTAGTTTACATTACTCTAAAAAAGATGAAGCCTTACTGCATAAATTAGGTTATGCCGAACATTTTTTTTCGAAACGACCGTTTAAATATACAGAACTCTCCGGCTTAACTGAAAAAATAATTGTGTACTATGAAAACAACGGCTATCCTTTCATTAATGTCAAATTAGATAGTTTACAAATTTTAAACTCTGAGATAAGCGCTAAACTCTTTATTGAAAAAAATGTATTTGTAAAGCTGGACAGCTTGGTTACAGAGGGAAGCGGAAAGGTCAATCAAAAATTCTTATTTCGTTATTTAAGTATAAAAAATGGCATGCCGTACAAAGAAGAAGCTTTTCGATCGGTATCAAAAAAAATAAAGCAGTTGCCTTTTTTAGCCGAAAAAAGTCCGCCGGTACTGCGATTAACTGATAAACAAAACAAACTATATTTGTTTTTGGAAAAGAAAAATGCCTCTCAATTTGATGGAATAATTGGTATACTACCTAGTGATAATGGCAAAACTGTTTTTACCGGGGACGTTAAAATTAAATTGATCAATACCATTTTAAAAAATGGAGAAACCTTTGATATTAACTGGCGCAGGCTGCAAAGCCAAACGCAGGATCTGAAAGCAAACGTCATTTATCCATATTTATTAGGGCTTCCAATAGGCGTAGATTACAGCATTAAACTGTATAAAAAAGACACGACTTTTTTAGACGTTAATAATAGCATAGGACTAAACTATTATTTCAGTGGGTTAAATCACATTAAAGTGTTTTATAAACAGCGTAATGCCAGTTTGATTTCTACTTCAGGACTAACCAACATTACGGTGTTACCGGAGTATGCGGATGTGGTAACTAAAGCCTATGGCTTGGGTCTGGCCTTAGAAAATTATGACTATAAATATAATCCCAAAAAAGGATTTGGAGTTAATGTTATAGGTTCGGTTGGTAACCGGCAAATTAAAAAGAATCCAAAAATTAATGATTTAGCTTATGCACAACTGCAATTAAAAACTTCTCAATATCAAACAGAAGGCGTCGTAGTGGGCTATCTTAATATATATAAAAATCATGTGATCAAGTTGTCTTCTCAGTTTGGTAGCGTGTTTGGTAACACCATATATAAAAACGAGCTTTTTCGAATAGGAGGCTTGCGCACCTTAAGAGGTTTTGACGAAGAAAGCATATACGCTTCTTCTTACGTGATCCCAACATTAGAATATAGATTCTTATTTGAAAAAAACTCCAATATGTTTTTGTTTGCCGAAGGTGCTTGGTACGAAAGCAATAGCATCTTGGGTTTTACAACTGATACGCCAATAAGTGTGGGCGCCGGTATTAATTTTGATACCAAGGCCGGTATTTTTAATTTAAGCTACGGCTTAGGCAAACAATTCAATACGGGTTTTGATCTGCGAACCGGAAAAATACATGCGGGTTTAACGGCATTATTTTAGTCGAAAAACTAAAGTTTTTAGTGTTTTTTAATTAAACTTGTATTAAATTCACTCTGGTTGAAATTTCACTATTACATACTTTTGCTTTTTGCTGTAACTGCTATGCCGGGTTTTTCTCAAAAGATGAACCTGCAGAAGTTTTCTGTCAAAGAAGGGTTAATTCAATCAACCGTTAAACAAATTGAAGAAGACCCTTATGGAAATCTTTGGTTGGCGACAAATAACGGTTTATCGAAATTTAACGGGAAAACGTTTGATAACGTTACTACCACCAACGGATTACCATCCAACGAAATTTCAAGTCTGATCTTTGTAAATAACATGTTGTTTATTGGCACAAAAAATGGTTTTTCTGCTTACGACGGGCATCATGTTATTACTAATTCTGTTTTTAAAAAGATTAGAGGGCATGTTAAAAAAATATTGTTTTTAAAAAACACTCTGCATATTATTTCTAACAAAGGTTATTATATGTTAGATCTCAGCAACCAACCGTTTAAAATTGACTCAGTTGCAATTCCAAACATTATTGCTCAAAACCCAAGTGACGCTGCCATGGATGAAGATGGTAATCTTTGGATCTCTACATACAACAAAGGACTTTTTTTTATAGAAAATTCAATCTCTACTAAAATTCCAAAATTTGCTTTATTTTCTAATTCAGTATCGTCTACAGTAATCAATAACAAATTAGTGCGCATTGCTAATTTTAATTCTAATAATTTATTACGAGGCGAAACCGTACCTTGTATTGAGTTTGACAGAAAAAACAACTTGTTGGTGAGTGATTGGAACAATGGAGTGGCACAAATTAAATTTGATTTTATTAATAGAAGCGGCTTGGTGGCCGATTATTTAAAACTCGACTCATTAAGCAACGCACACATCAACATTACAAGATATGTTGGCATAGAAAAAGACGAGGAAGGAAATATGTATTTTGCTTCTGATGGTTTTGGGTTTTTAAAAGCACCTATTGATAAAAACATTAACGAAAACGATTATAGTCAAGGTCAGGTAAGTTGGATAACGGTTGACCAAGGTTTTTATGGTAATAATCCTTTGTGCTTTAAACAAGACGACAACAAAAACCTTTGGATAGGAACTTTATATGATGGATTGATTTTAATGAATAATAAAAGTTCATTAAGTTATGATCATAATTCAGGCTTGGCAGAAGAAAAAGTAATTAGTGTTTATAAATCTTCTGACAGTGCTATTTGGTCGGGGACGTATGGTGGTGGCGCTTTCAAATACAAAAACAAAAAATTTACACGGTGTTTTTGGGAAAACGGTATCAGTGAATCTATCATTAAAAGTATTACTGAAGACAACTTTGGCAATATTTTATTAGGCACATTTGGTGGCGGAGTTAGCATTATCACCAAAGAAAATAATAAGCAAGGTTTATTGCAGGTAACCAAAGTCATTTCTGAAAACAATAGCCTAAGCAGCAACCATATTTCCTTTTTATATAAAGCTACAGATGGGGCTATTTGGGCCGGCTACAATACAAACAATGTCGTTGACAAAATTATTATTAATAAAGACCTGTCTTTCAGCATCACCTCTTTTCCAATCAGCAATATAATAAAATATACCACCACCTGTATAACAGAAGACGAAGATAAAAATATCTGGGTCACATCTAACGAAGGTGCCTGGGTTTTAAATCCGAAAACCGGAGCAGTGAATAATGAATATGCTATTTTTAAAAACGTCCAAACCGCATCAAAAGATTGGAACGGAAATATGTGGCTGGGAACTTCAGATATTGGAGCCATTATTTTAAAAAATAAATTACAAGCGCGTTACTTTGATAATTCGCCCCCAAACAGTATAGAAAAATTAAAAACAGAAAACGGGATCAGTAGTAATTGTATCAATTCTATTTTGTTTTCAAAAGAATCCGTTTGGTTAATTTCTAACAATGGGTTAAACGAAATTAAAATTGATTCTTATCTCAATAAGATCAAAGAAATTAAAACCTATAACAAAGGACATGGATTTGCTTCATATGACAATAAACCCAACACCGCGGTGTTTGACGACGAAGGCATTGTTTGGATCGGCTCAGTTGAAGGTTTAACACAATATAAAAATTTGAATCAGACCAATGCAGAAGTCAATCAAAAAAATTTAGTAGTATATATTAATACGATTAATATTGAAAACCGAAGTGTGGATTGGACTAATCCTGTTCTGTTTTCTAAGGGAGATTATAATACTATTAAATTTGACGGTTTTTTTAATTGGTATAAGATCCCGAAAAGTTTGGAATTAGATTATACGCACAACACCATCCAATTCTTTTTAAACACCAATAACATTGCCGATCAAAAACAAATGAATTATACCTACAAATTAGTAGGTTATGATAAACAATGGATCATGTTGTTTGGATCTAATGAAATTAACTACAGAAATCTACCCTCTGGCGATTATAGTTTAGTCATCAAGGCCTCTCTGAGTAATGATTTCTCCAGCTCTCAGGAATTTACTTATCACTTTAGTGTAAAACCACCTTTTTGGAAAACCACCTTATTTTATGTGTTGATTTCGATGGGCGTATTAGCCTTTTTGTATTTCTTTATCGTAAATCGTGAAAAAAGATTGAAGCGCGAAAAAATGAAACTGGAGCTTGAAGTAAAATCAAGAACCTTTGAAATTGAAAACAAGAAAAAGGAAATTGAATTACAGCATCAATTAATTCAAGGTATCAATAAAGATATGACTGATAGCATAAAATATGCACATCGTATCCAACAAACCATTTTACCGAATCCGATAATTTTAAAAAATCATTTTTCTGAAAGTTTTATTTTCTATAAACCTCGTAACATTGTAAGCGGGGATTATTACTGGATAAAAGAACTGGGCGATCTGGTTTATGTGGCCGTGGTTGATTGTACAGGGCATGGTGTTCCCGGAGCCTTTATGTCGCTTATCACAAGTAGTATTTTAAATGAATCTATTGATGTAACTGTAAGCCAATATAGTCCTGCAAAAATGCTGGAATATTTACGCAGCGAGATCATGACACGCTTCAGTCAAAACACTACCGATCAGATTAATGATGGATTGGATATTTCACTAATTTGTTATGATAAACAAAAAAGTACTATCGAATATGTGAATGCCAACAGGCCTTTGTATATCATCTCAAATAACGAACTCATTACTCTGACTTCTGAAAATGTAAACATTGGTGGTTATGCTGATTTAAATAGTGTGATCCCATCTAAAACAATACATATTAAAAAAGATGATTTGTTATGTTTATTTACT
>Ga0066415_1000100_pt1 | contig 14031 bp, 11 predicted proteins | sample LakWasMet21_HOW5_2_FD_59542 | JGI IMG/M metagenome (GOLD analysis project Ga0066415, IMG submission 59542) | Freshwater sediment methanotrophic microbial communities from Lake Washington under simulated oxygen tension - Sediment Metagenome 21_HOW5 | ecosystem: Environmental > Aquatic >... | reverse complement strand
TTTGCTTGAACAAAAGAAACAAAATTCAAGGCGAAAGACCAACTCCAATTCTTTTCTCGCTCAAAAAGCCTTCGCAATACCACCGAAAAAATTGTAGTTCGCACTCTTTCGCCAAAAGCAGCCGCACTATTACCAACGTATGCGTTAGTTGCTTAAATCAAGCGCTAACATTTATTTAAACAAAAAAACCCTGAATCGCTTCAGGGTTTTTATTTTTTATTTACTTAAATATAAGTTTCGTTCGCTGTAAATATTTTGAAAGTACTCGTCCTGTAAACTATCAATAAAGTAAATGGCTTCACCCGTTGATTTCATCTCGGGTCCTAATTCTTTCTGGATCTCAGGGAATTTTTCATAACTAAATACAGGAATTTTAATGGCATATCCTTTTTTCTTAGGCTGGAAATTAAAATCTTTTACTTTAGCTCCTAACATTACTTTAGTAGCATAGTTCACATAAGGCTCATCGTAAGCCTTTGCAATAAACGGCACTGTACGTGATGCACGAGGGTTTGCTTCAATGATATAAACAATGCCCTCTTTCACTGCAAATTGAATATTGATCAAACCAACTGTTTTTAAAGCTACAGCAATAGTTCTGGTATGCTCTTCAATTTGTCTGATCACATCTTCTGTCAAATCAAATGGAGGCAATACGGCGTAACTATCACCACTATGAATACCGGCTGGCTCAATATGTTCCATAATTCCAACAATGTATACATCTTTACCATCGCAAATTGCATCCGCTTCTGCTTCAATAGCGTTTTGCAAGAAATGATCTAACAACACTTTGTTATCCGGTAAGTCATTTAATAATTTAACAACGTGTTGCTCTAACTCTTCTTCGTTGATAACGATCTTCATGCTTTGCCCACCCAATACATAGCTCGGACGAACCAATAACGGAAACCCTAATTCTTTAGATAAAGTGATCGCCTCTTCAGCGTCTTCAATCACTCCGAATTTTGGATAAGGAATATTATTCTCTTTTAATAAATTCGAAAAGCTTCCTCTATCTTCTGCTAAATCTAATGATTTGAAATCGGTTCCGATAATTTTGATACCGTAACGTTCTAGCTTCTCTGCCAATTTCAATGCTGTTTGTCCACCTAACTGCACAATAACGCCTTCCGGTTTTTCGTGCAAGATGATATCGTAAATGTGTTCCCAAAAAACAGGCTCAAAATATAATTTATCAGCTGTACTAAAATCCGTACTAACGGTCTCAGGGTTACAGTTGATCATAATGGTTTCATAACCCATTTCTTTAGCCGCTAAAACACCATGCACACAACTGTAATCAAACTCGATCCCCTGTCCGATACGATTTGGACCACTACCTAAAATAACCACTTTCTTTTTATCCGTGCGAATACTTTCGTTCTCATCTTCAAAAGTAGAATAGTAATAAGGTGTTTTAGCTTCGAACTCGGCCGCACATGTATCTACTAATTTAAATACACGGTTGATGTTAAATTCTTTTCGTTTATTGTATACTTCACTCTCTAAACAACGTAACAAATGCGCCACTTGTCTGTCGGCATAACCCATTTGTTTTGCTTCGTATAATAAATCTTTAGAAATTGTATCTAAACGAAATTTGCTTACTTCATTTTCCAGGGCTATCATTTGTTCGATTTGCTCTAAAAACCACATATCAATACGCGTTAGCTTTTGAATGGTTTTGATAGAGATACCCAATTTCATGGCATCATAGATCATAAACAAACGATTCCAGCTTGGACGCTCCAACGCATTTAATAATTCTGCTTGATTCGTAATTTCTTTTCCATCAGCTCCTAAACCATTACGTTTAATTTCTAATGATTGACACGCTTTTTGTAAAGCCTCCTGGAAGCTACGTCCAATAGCCATTACCTCACCTACTGATTTCATTTGGAAACCTAGTTCGCGATTACAACCTTTAAATTTATCAAAATTCCAACGCGGGATTTTTACAATTACATAATCCAATGTCGGTTCAAAGTAAGCCGAAGTAGAATTAGTGATTTGATTCATTAATTCATCCAAAGAATAACCAATGGCTAATTTACTCGCAATACGAGCAATTGGATAACCTGTAGCTTTACTTGCTAATGCTGATGAACGTGATACACGTGGATTAATTTCAATGGCAATGATCTCTTCTTTTTCATCATCGCTTACAGCAAACTGTACATTACAACCACCTGCAAAATTCCCAATACTGCGCATCATTTTGATGGCCATGGTTCTCATTTTTTGATAAGTGCTGTCACTTAATGTTTGAGCCGGAGCTACGGTGATACTATCACCTGTATGAACTCCCATTGGATCAAAATTTTCAATAGAACAAATGATCGCAACGTTATCTTTTTTATCGCGCAATAACTCTAACTCATATTCTTTCCAACCTAATACTGCTTTATCAATTAAAACTTCATGAATTGGTGAAGTTTGCAAACCTCTGTTTAATAAATGATCGTAGTCTTCTTTATGGTATACAACAGATCCACCGCTTCCACCTAGGGTAAACGAAGGACGAATTACTAACGGAAAACCAAATTCCTGTGCAATGGATTTACCTTCTAAAAATGATTTAGCAATTTTGCTTGGCGCCATATTCACACCAATTTCATTCATGCGGATACGGAATAGATCTCTGTCTTCTGTTACTTTGATGGCATCAATATCAACACCAATCATTTTCACACCGTATTTTGCCCAAATGCCTAAATCATCGCATTTTAAAGCCAGATTTAAAGCTGTTTGCCCACCCATGGTAGGTAATACAGCATCAATTTTACGTTCTTCTAAAATTTTAACAATTGATTTTACCTCTAAAGGCAGCAAATAAATATGATCGGCTGTTACTTTATCAGTCATAATAGTTGCCGGATTAGAGTTGATCAATGTCACCTCAATACCTTCTTCTCTTAAGCTTTTGGCTGATTGTGAGCCTGAGTAATCGAATTCGCAAGCCTGACCAATAACAATGGGGCCTGAACCAATAATTAAAACGGATTTTATGGATGTGTCTTTCATTTTCTAGTTTGAAGCTTGAAGTTTTACAACCTGATTCGGTTACAAAAAAACAAACTTGGTAAAGATACTGCTTTCTTAGAATTGAGAAGTATAAGATTTTAACATTTAATTAATAAAGACCTTAATTAGTTTAATTTGTATGTTTGACTGGTGAATTTTTATAAAAACATATTTTTTAGCCTAAGTCTGCTTTTCTGTGGTTTTTTAATGAGATCTCAGGATGATTATGTATTAAAACCACCGAGAGATTACAATAAAAAACCTGCTAAAAATGCCGGATTTGTTGAATTAGGAGGCAATGCGGGACTTTACTCTTTAAATTTCGATCGCATTTATTTTTATAAAGAAAAACTGAAAATGAGTGCCAGAGTGGGTTTTTCACCGCAACCGCATGGCTGGCAATTTGAACAAGTATATCTTTTAGAGAATAATTTCATCTTATTTTCTAATCCACACCATCTGGAAATTGGACTTGGTGCTACCATGCAACGACGCTACAATGAACGCCCCAACGAACCTGATAACTATTTTTGGGAAAATATCTGGTTTAGTATTTGGCGCTGTGGCTACCGCTACCAAAAACAAGATGACGGCTTCTTTTTTAAGGCTGGTTTAACCCCGGCCATTATGAGCAAAGATGCAGAAGGCTTTCATTCCAGCTATTTCCGCTTTTGGGTAGGTATTGGTGTAGGTATGAGTTTTTAAGATTTACTTCTTTCGACGTATTGTTTAATTGTATAAAATTATTCCCTTAATTTTGTACTGTAATGGATAAGTTAACGCGATTAGAGAAATTTGCCCCAATGTTTGGAAGAACGCCACTTGTAGAAGTAGTGTTTAAATACAAACAAACTATAAAAACTATTTTTGCCAAATATGAAGCGCATAATTTCAGCGGTTCCATTAAAGACCGAATTGCTTATACCATCATCAATGATGCTTATCACAACCATACCTTAAAAGAAGGGCAACCCTTAGTTGAAGTAACCAGTGGCAATACAGGCATTGCCTTTGCTGCTTTAGGAAGAGCTATGGGTCATGAAGTAAAGATCATTATGCCCGATTGGCTAAGTAAAGAACGTTATGATATTATTGAACTATACGGCGGAACTGTAGAAAAAGTATCGCCTGCGGAAGGTGGATTTTTAGAGGCTTTGAATCGCGCGGAATATTATGCAACTCACCACAATTATTTTTATCCCGATCAATTTTCAAATCATAGTAATGTAAAAGCTCATGAAATGACAACAGGACCTGAGATCTTAATTCAATTGATCAAATTAGGATTAAAGCCTGAGTTATTTGTTGCAGGTGTAGGTACCGGCGGAACAATAATGGGAGTAAATAATTACTTAAAACACATGGGCATTCATTGCTTGTGTTACCCATTAGAGCCTTCTAATTCACCAACACTAAGCACCGGGGGTAAAAAAATCGGCACCCATCGCATACAAGGAGTGAGTGATGAATTTATTCCGGCAATCACAGAATTAAAAAAATTGAATGAGATCGTTTCTGTTGATGATGGTGATAGTATCATCATGGCTCAAAAATTAAATAGGGCAGGTTTATCAGTCGGTATTTCGAGTGGTGCTAATTTTATCGGCACTTTAAAAAAATTAATTGAATACGATAGAGACATGACTGCGGTTACTATCTTTTGCGATAACTCTTTCAAATATTTATCGACTGCTTTATGCAAAGAAGAGCCAATAAAAGAAGGGTTCTTAAGTTCTGATGTAGAATTGTTGGAGTTTAATTTTTACGATTGTAATTAATGTGTTTTCTCAACGCTAATGATGTAATGATCTCCTATATTATAGAATGGCCATTTGTGAGCCAGTTTAGCGTCCCAACTGATTAATTTTTGAAATAAATTTGGTCGATTTGTTTCCATTTCAAACATATAAGTTGGAGGAATAAAACAACCCATCGCTTTTAAACTAATTGTTTTGTAATTATTACCAAAAGCTTTTTGCACGTACTTAGGCGAGTAATAATAGGTTTTAAATTCAATCCCTTCAACCTGAGAAATTGTACCGCCTATTTTTAATCTTCTAAAGGCTAACTTTAAATTTCCTTTCAAGGCAAATAAAAATTCCCAAATACAATAACGCGGCATGATCACTAAATGAGCCATGCTCCCCACTTTCATGTATTCATCTAAACTTTGAATTACTTTTTTCAGGTCTTCGGCGCAGTTTAACCCTCCAAAGTTTGAAAATATATGATCATACTTTTTCTTTTCGAGCAAATGTAACTCATTAAAAGAACATCGCTGAAACGATAATTGATCTTGTAAATTTTGGGTGCTCACTTTCGCTTCAAGTTGCTTCAACATCCCCTGTGCATTATCAGTAGCGTGCACTTTCAATCCTTGCTCTACAAAATAAACAGCATCTAGACCGGTGCCACAATTCAACTCCAGCATGGTTTGTTTCGGTTCAATATGTTGTAACACATGCTTGCGGATATTGGAACGAATTAATTGAACTAAACTATTTTCATAATCAATAGCATCAAAAATAGGCGACTGCATACTAAATGCTTCATCTACTTTTGTTTCTTGAAATTTAGTGCTGTGTTCCGAACTATTAGTCATTACAATTGTTTAGCTGTAGCTTCTATTTTTGTTAATTTATTTTTTATCATACGTTCCTTTGGTATCAAATGAAGTAAAGACAACCCGCGTTTTAAATTTGTAAAACTTGGAATTTGAATAAATTGCCTGATTGACTTTATGGCAACTTGTTTACGATAACGTTTGTGAATATAGCGCTGCAAATATTTATAAAACTCCTTATGATAAGTTCCTGCAAACATCATATCCAGATCATCGCTGTCTTTCCAGTTACTTTTCTCTTTTAGTTGTTCTTTTACTTTAACATAAAATATAGTACCTGGCAAAGGATAAGACACAGAAATACCAATATCATCCGGCAACAGATCTTCCACCATGCCAATGGTTAGTTTTATGTCTTCGATGGTTTCTCCCAAATAACCTAATTGTAAAAATAAAGCTACAGAGATCTGATGCTTTTTTAATAAACCTGTAGCCTTGTATATTTGTTCTACCTTAGTGCCTTTATCCATGGCATCCAGTATTTTCTGAGAACCGCTCTCTGCTCCCATCCATACCATGTTACAACCAGTATTTGCCAAATGCTGAATGTTATCTTCCTCTAATAACAAATCGGCACGACTTTGAATTTTGTAATCAATTTTTAAGTCTTCTCTTTTTACATAAAACTCAAATTCTTTTAACCAATTTGGTTTTAATCCAAAAATATCATCAGCAAACCACACATGCGTGAAACCAAATTGTTGTTGCCATTTTTTTATTTGTAATACTATATTTTCAGGGCTATGAGAATTATACCGATTACCATAAATAGGTTTGGCACACCAATTACATTTGTAAGGACAACCGCGTGTGGTCACAAAATTCAGTGAAAAATAGCCGTGGTGACGTAGCCACATATTTTTATAAAGCGCGATGTCTATTAGATCCCAGGCTGGTGCAGGTAACGTATCCAGATCTTTAATTACTGAACGCTTGAGTGTTTTAACGATCTCATTATTTTTTATAAAAGCAATCCCTGAAATTAAATCAAGCTCTGAGTTATTTTTAAATGCCTCACATAATTCTAAAACCGTTTGTTCCGCTTCACCAATAGCAATTACATCCGCTCCATGTTCCAAATAATCGTTATAATGATCTGCTGCATCCGAACTGGAAGTGATCACTTTACAACCTTTGTATTTAGCATACTGTTGCATCTCAAAACAAGCATCGCGCATGTTGGTGAGGCACATTTTAGTCAGATAATTAAAGCCATCATCATAACTAATAAAAATATCGGGCTGATAGGAATCGATTGTACCCTGAATATCTTGAGCAGAATCGCAAAACATGGTATCAAATAACTTTACCTCATAACCGTGCTCTCTTAAATAAGCCATGACATACAATGTTCCTAAAGGAGGGTAAGGCATTGCAGCTTTGTACTGTTTTGCATCAAACTTTAAAAAATAACTATGAGTAAAAAGTATTTTCACTTAATTTAATGTAAACTGAAAATCGGTTTCAAAATTTTTAATTTTTTCCTCCCACAATGTCAATACTTTATTTTGGTAACCTTGCGCATGGCGTTTGCACACATGTTTGCGCGAACGGAATTGCAAATGAAAATCTTCTTCACTCATATCAGGATATTTTTTACGCCAATGCTTAAGCGTAATATTCATTAATTTATCATCCAACCAATTCCCAGGCTTTCCGAAAAAAACACATTCGATCATCTTTTTATACCATGGCTCAGGAGTTAACTTACAATTTGAATCCGAAAAGACCTCTTTATTGATGAAGAATTTTTTGTACCATCTGTTTTTTTCTAAAAGAGTTTCATACATCGAATAATTGATGATAGGCTTTAAATACGCTAATTCTGTTGCAACAAATGAATTTTCGTCTTCTATGCATAAATCAGCTTCAGAAATAAAATAATTTAAGCATAAATGTTTTCTCTTTTCCTCAGATAATGTTTTATAATACAATACAAATAATGTGCGGCAAATCCACAAACGATTCTCTTTGGTGATGACAAAAAAATCAATATCGCTTTTATCATCGTAATAATTCTTAGATAACCCACCAGAAATACAAATCCCCTTCATAAAAGGAAACTTGGCGATTTTCAAACTAGTGGCATAGGCTTTTGGCAACATACTTCTTGCCATTTCATTTCCCTTCAATCTTCTCTCAACAATGTCATCAAGTGAAGTTATATTTAAATAAAAGTTTTTGCTTTTTTTTAAATAATTCTTCAAAAGCAATTCTTCAAGTTCATTAAAAAAAGAAACCTGATCTACTTTAACAGATGTGTTTTCAAATAATTCTATCTTGGTTAAAGGATATTGAAATACATCATAGTACAAAACTGTTTTTAAGATTTCAGTTTGAAGTGACGTTAATGGTTTATGTATGACTGTATTTATGGTGTTTTTATTTTCAATAAATATAAGAAATAATCCTCGGATGCCACGATAGCACCAGTGTGTTGTGAAATACTTTTAATAACACATCTATCCATGAATTCAGTTTTAATAACATCGCTTATCTCATGATTCATCACTAAAATACAACTGTCTTTTTTCATAGATTTCAAATCTGTTAAACTTTCCTCTATAAATTCTTTTGGTTGATAATTTTTATGAAAATTATTAGCCGTATACTTTGTGTATTCCTTTATATGTGGATAATAAATCGTTGTGTTTAATTGTGCCGATAAAGGAAAACCTAAGCCAATATTTTCCGCGAACAAAGGAACATTCACATAATGCATTGATGTCAGATCCTTAGCTGCATTTTTGGAATTTGAAAAAGGTGTAGTTAATGTGATATAATAAACCGGAATACTAATCAAAAATTGCAAGGCAAATATGGCTCTGAAAAATAATTTTGAAAAATTTGAGACCTTACCTTTCAACAAAAACAACCACAAGCACACAACTAACATAATGTAATAATAACCCCAATATCTAATACCTGAACCCAATGGGAAATAAAAAATAACACACATGATCAACAACATGGATATAAAATAAAGTGCTAAAATCCTTTTATCCTTTTTAAATACATTGATCAATGCAAAAACCAACAATACTGCAAACGCGTATACTAAATAAGGGCTTATATTATACAATAAATTAGTGTTCCAAAATCCCAACGATCTAAAATCCGGAATATTGATCAATCCACGTGTAATAGAAGAAAACACTCTGTGAAACCGATCAGCACTCAACAAAGAAGCATTTTCAAAACTCTTTAAATACTGAACATCTTTTTCAGGTGGAATAATTTGCCAAACACTAAATAGTATTAATCCTCCAAACAAGAGAGCAGCAACAAGTAAATCAGATTTTTTCTCTAATATCAATCGGTGGTGGAAGTAGTATAAAAATAACATCGCAGCAACGAGCAATGAAAACAAATGACAATTAGCTGCTAAGCCCAACAACAAGGCAATCCAATAAATCGATTTTCCTTTTTCAAATAATACAACTGAAGAAATGATCAACGTAATTCCTAAAATATAATGTTTGGCAATAATGTTGTATTCAAACAAAAAGTAGTAACCAAATATGATCAATACTTTATCTATTAATTTAAATGGCGCATATTTTAAAATCAAAAAAGCACAAGCGGTGGCAATGAAACTGTGAAGTAACTGAACTATCAATACATCCTTATAGATTTTAATAACTAAAAAAACTACAGCATTCCATAATTTGGGATGACCATTATTATAGCCCAAAGAAAAAATATCTAATAGCGAAGCGCTCTCACGCGGAATCAAATAATGCCAAGTTTCATCTAACCACATCACATGATTAAAAACACCAATTAAACTAATAGTGAAAAATAAAACAGTAAAAAACGCAACTTGGAAAGCGTTATTGTTGTAAAATTGCTGCTTCATTTTTAGTAATACCTGAAAGGCAAATTATATTCTTAAAATACTAATTTTAATTTTGGATTCACTAAATTTAATTAAATAACTTCAATTTATTATGCAGCATCTCTTTAATCGAAGAACATTTTTATTAATTATTATCATTGGTCTGATCATGTGTGGATTAATTCTATTGCCACTTCCTGAGTTTTTTTACAAAATAAAAGGTACAGACCCAATCAATTCATTAATAAAAAATAAATTGACAAATCTGGCTGCTCAGGCACTTAAACACAATGATGGCCCAATAGCGGCAATTATAACATATAATGATTCTATTATTGGAGAAGGATGTAATACTATGCATAGAGATAGTGTAGCTTACGGACATGCCGAGATTAATGCTTTAAACTCAGCTATAAAAAATTTAGGTCTCGAACTTTTTTCAAAATTAGATAGGGATAAACTGTTTTTATATACAACTCTAGAACCTTGTGAAATGTGCAAAGGGGCTATAGTTGAATTCAGAATAAAACATGTAAAGTTTATGATGGATAAAAACATGTCGTATTGGTTCAAAGAAAATAAGTGGCGTTTATTATATCAATATCACAAACAACAAATTGAAGGGGAAGACATTCAAGACTCACTTTTTAATTTACTTCCGATCTATAATAAACATTAATTATTTAGCATTGGTTTGTTTTAACCAATAATCTTACAGAAGCATCTAATACAGCTTGAGGTGTAACCCTGGCCAAACATTTTACCTCATCAAATTTACATTGTTCCAACATGCAATCTCCACAAGGCATGTCAGAAGAATTAAAAAAATAAGTGTGGGGCAATTTTGGATTGGTCCAGTCGTTTCTGGTTGCTCCCAATATTCCAACCGTTGGTGTTCCCACAGTGTAAGAAGCGTGGAGTAAACCGGAATCTTCAGAGAGAACTAATTTTGCATATCTCAACAAATGAATTGCCTCAATCATTTCTGTTTGTCCAACTAAATTAATTAATTGATTCCCCAATTTGCTTATTAAATACAAAGATTTGTCTTTAATCTGATCTATTCCTAAGATCAAAAATTTAGTGTTAGGGTCAACTTGTTGATTCCATATTTCACAAAAACTAACATAGTTATCCAAAGGCCAGTTTCTGTTTTCAAAAGCGCCTGCCGGATTGATAACAATATATTTTTGCTCTCTTGTAAGATTAAATTTTTCGAAAAGTTTTCTTTCATCAATAACTTTGAAGCTATTTAAGATGCTGAATTTAACCTCGGCAAGATCTAAAACATTGATTGTATTCTTATTTCTATCACCGGCATAAATAGGGGAATTCTTATCAAATAACGCATAAGTTTTAACTCTCAACAGTAATCTGATCCATTTAGACAATTTATGGTTTTGCAGGTCGATTAAGACATCATACTTCTTAAAAAATAATTGAGGTAAAAATAACAGAAAACTCAAGAATTGAACCTTAGTATTTCTTCCTCCACCTAAAGAATAAACCTTATGAAAAATAGTTAATGCCCTAGGGACGCTCTCCGTTTCTTTCCGGGTTAAAAAATCTATTTGCACATCAGCCTCTAATTTATTTCTCAGATCCTGTAAATAAGGCAGAGTAATCAGTACATCTCCACCAGCCTGCAAGCGCATTACCAATATTTTTTTTATTGGCTTGTCATTAGTTGCTATGTCATGTACGATCCTTGTTTCCAAAATTAGTTGAATAAAGCCATGATATTTTTAGCAGAAGTGTCCATTGTATTATACAGAAACCTTTTTCGGTCAACATGATTTAATGATAATAACTGAATTAGTTTTTCTTTTAGTTCTTGCTTATTCGTACTCTGAAAAAACTGAGGGTAATTTAAATCAGAAGGATTGACTGTAGTTACTACATCACATCCGCTATATAACGCTTCAAAAAGCACCGAACAGCTTCCTTCATAATCGGAAGTATGCAACACGATTTTACTGTCATTCATTAATGCCAATGTTTTTGCATGGCTTATTAAGCCCAACAACCTTACATTTTCTTGTAACCCTAATTGATCGATTTGTGCCTGAAGTTTTTCCTGTTCCACGCCCTTACCTGCTATTGTTGTTCTAATTAATGGAAATTGATTTTTTAATTCATGAACTAACTCAATAAATAGTGTATAATTTTTCAAAGGAATCAATGAACCTACCCCAAGTACATCAATTGACCTTTGATTTTCATTAAGCATAGGAAAAGCCGATTCTGTAATGCCATTATCAATTATGTACTTCGGTTTCACTCCATGATTTTTATAAAATTCATTTTGTAAAAAATTGCTCAAGCAAAGTATCTCATCGGCTTTCGCATTTATTCTTTTTATATAAGGATTATCTGCTTTAGCATCTTGCCCTTGCAACCAAGAATAATGTTTTAAACCATTCCGTTTGGCAAATTTACTACCTACTACAGCACATTCTGTATGAAATACACTTAGCAGTCCCAATACTTTTTTTTCTTTATTAATTTTTGCTAAGTGTCGATAAGCTTTGATCCAAGTAATTAAGCGAAATATTTTCGTTTTATTTTCGCCACCAAGTGCAATTACATTTACACCATGCCAATCATAAGATCCGGAAACAAAAGGATATTGAAACGCTATTACTACTATACTTTTTTTAGAGTATAATTTTTTAAGCGATAAAATAAATTGTTGAATATGAGGTAAGCAAGTTGTATCATCTTCATTAGCCGCAAAACCGGGCGTTAAAACAACAATACATTCTTGTTTATCAGACATGTTAATTCATCAAGCTGTTTTTATTTACAACTCCGATAACAGTTCCTTTTAGTTCTTTACCAATAATTCCTGAATTTTTATTAGCAGATACAATATGTGATTTCTCAAACACTTGTTTTTTAGTAGGATTGAATATGGTCAAATTTGCTTCTTCACCTTCTTTAATACTTGCTTGAACTAAGCTTAATATTGCGCGAGGGTTTTTTGTTAAAGTATCAATGATCACATCAATAGGTATTTTTTGATTTAAAGCTGTATTCAACACACCAAAACAACTTTCTAAACCAACCATGCCATTATCGGCCAGATCAAATTCAAGATCTTTACTTTCAATATCCTGAGGATTATGATCGCTCACAATCACATCAATGGTTCCATCTGCAATTCCTTTTTTCAAAGCCTCTATATCATCTTTCGTTCTTAATGGAGGGTTCACTTTATAATTAGTATCAAAACCTTCTAATTCAGTTTCATCTAACAATAAATTATAAGCCGCTACACCACACGTGATATTTATTTTTTTTGCTTTTGCTCTTTTTATTAAATCCACACTTCCTTTAGTACTAATTGTTGGGATGTGCATTTTTCCTCCCGTATATTCTAAAATTTGAATATTACGTTGTAACATGATTTCTTCGGCTAATGCCGGCATACCTTTTAGGCCAAGCTTTGTAGCTGTTACACCTTCATTCATTTGTCCACCATGCGAAATAGTTTTATCATCGCAATGTGTAATAATAAAACTATTAATGTTAGCTGAATATTGTAATGCTCTTAAAATTAATCCGGCATCTTTAATAGTTTTTTTATAATCGCTAAAAGCAACTGCACCTGATAATTGCATGTCGTACATTTCAGACAGATCTTTCCCTTCCTGATCATGACTTATTGTTCCGATTGGATACACGTCTACTAAATTTGATTTGGCACGGTTAACTACATAATCAATTTGTGCTTTGTTATGTAATGGGGGATTGGTTCCACTCATCACACACACACTTGTAAAACCACCTTTCGCAGCAGCGCGTAATCCGTTCTCTAAAGTCTCTCTATGTTCATTGCCCGGATCACAAAAATTCACCTGCATGTCAACCCAACCGGTAGACACATGAAGCCCTTCTTCTTCAATAGTTTTAATGCCTTTTTCAGGTGTGATCGATTTTTTAATTTGAGTGATCACTCCTTTTTCAATTAAAATATCTACCACTCTGCCATTATGCGGACTGGTTGAATCTACCACAGTTGCTTGTTTGATTAATACATTCATCTTATCTAATATACAGAGTTTTAATTTGTTTCTTTTTTGATTACGAAATAATTACGAATATACGAATCTGTATGTGCGGTAGTGGATTCGTATATTCGTACCTGATTCGTAATTATCTATTTTTAAACAATCTTATAATTAAAATTTCACTTAATAAAAATACCAAAGCCAAAATTAAAAACAATTTCCATAATTTTTTGCCATCATTTACTTCTTGTAAAGCATCGGTTACTGTTTTTTCATTGGCTTCAATAATGTTCATGTTCTTCAATCCTTTTTCATCCAATTGTTTTTGTAATTCCTCCTCGTTATAAAAACTCATCTCCGATTCTCTTCTATCAAAATTAAAGGCCAAGCCTTTTACTAATATTGAGTTGTCTGCAACTTCATAATGTCCGGCTTCGGTTACTTGATTTTGAGTGAACAAGGTGGTAGTATTATTTACCAAGCGGTGTTCAGGAATCACATCAACTGTTTTTGTTACTGAGCCTGTCGAA
>Ga0066415_1000097_pt1 | contig 14246 bp, 9 predicted proteins | sample LakWasMet21_HOW5_2_FD_59542 | JGI IMG/M metagenome (GOLD analysis project Ga0066415, IMG submission 59542) | Freshwater sediment methanotrophic microbial communities from Lake Washington under simulated oxygen tension - Sediment Metagenome 21_HOW5 | ecosystem: Environmental > Aquatic > Freshwater... | reverse complement strand
GATTAACGTACTCTCCCCAATAATTATTATTATCATAATCAAATTCCAGGATTAAATAATCTGATCCAATAGGCACTGAATAATTCCACCCTGCATTATTTTTGCGTGAAGCAAACCCGTGTGAATTACCGGTATTTCCGGGATTATAAACTGCTTTACCGCCAATATATGCTCCTGATGTAGCTGTTGTTGAAACCGTTGTAGGCGCAGCACCGGAAGGGATTGCGCAACCACCGGATCCACCAATATTTCCACTTGTGTTTAAGTTACCCATGTATTGCCAGTTATCTTGCCCTGCAATAACAACACCGGATGTTAATGATTCAAAATCGTAAGTAGTTGTTGTAATTTGAGAATATGATATTGAGGTAAGGAATAAGCCTAACCTTAACATTATTTGTTTAATTATTTTATGTTGCATAATAATTTATTAAAACCACATTTTACGTTCTCGAATTATCTAAACAAGCTAATGTTGCCAACTTTTTTGATCAGATCTTTAGAGCCATTCAGTTTAAAGTTTACAACATAAACATAAGTGCCATTGGGAGTGTCTCCGCCATTCTTTGCACTTCCATCCCATTTTTTGGATGGCTTATCTGCGTCAAATACTAGCTGACCCCAACGGTTATAAATAAGCATACTAAAATCTTCCTCCGAAATACCTTCACCTACTATACCGAATATATCATTAATACTATCACCATTTGGAGTAAAGACATTTGGAATAAAATAAATTCCAACATCACTTACCGTGATAATCTGTGTCACTGTGCTTGTACAAGCGCCATTAATTGCTGTTAGAGTTACGGTATAAACTCCTTCAACTGTATAATTATATGAAGGGTTTTGGTCAGTAGTTGTTACACCTGAATCAAATGTCCATAACCACGACGTTGAATTTGTAGATTGATTATTGAAAGTAACCATTGGGTTTGCCGTGCTTGGATCCGTTGGTAAATAACTAAATGCCGCAATAGGAGTTTGAGTCACATTTATTACGATTCCGTTAGAACTGGCAGTTGAGAGTGTTACACAAACTGCGTTTGAAGTTAGGATAACACTTACAATATCTCCATTGTTTAAAGATGACGTTGTAAAAGTTGAACTATTTACGCCAACATTAGAACCATTAATCTGCCATTGGTAAACAGGTGAAGTTCCTCCATTTGCAGGAGTTGCTATAAATATAACGGAGTCTCCCGAGCAGATCGAATTACTTGATACGACACTTAAAACCGAAGGAGTAACGGTTGGGGTAACAGCAATACTAATTGAATTCGAATTAACAGATGCTGGCACAGCGCAATTTTCATTTGAATTTAATATCACTGAAACTATATCTCCATTATTTAAAGCAGATGAAAAGAAAACGGATCCGGTTCCGGCATTTGTTCCATTGATTTGCCACTGATAAGCAGGAGACGTTCCTCCGTTAGTTGGAGTTGCTGTAAATGTAATGGTAGTGCCTTCACAAATTGTTGTTACAGAAGCTGCGCTTTGTACCGAAGGAATAACGGTATTTGTTACAACCATGATTATTGAATTGGAGACACCTACAGAATTGGAAATACATGCGGCATTAGAAGTCAATGTAAAACTTACAACATCACCATTTGTTAAGGATGAAGAAGAGAATACGGTGCTGGTGGAAACACTGTTGCCATTAAGCTCCCATTGATAAGTAGGACTTGACCCTTCATTTATTGTTGAAACGGTAAATGTAGCCAAAGAGCCTTCGCAAATTGTATTAGTTGACGTTGCAATTATTGCTGATGGAGGAGGCGTAGAGTTTATTGTTGCGATTGTAATATACTTTGTACTATTTAACGGAATTTGCGTATTCGACACGCCAGTAATTGTTACGATGTTACCCGAGTATGAAAAAGTTAATCCGGCACCGGCAGCATATACAGTTGCATTAGAAAAATCCCCATCGTCATCTACTAATAACCTGAAATCTGAAACGTCTGTATAGCAAGCTAATACAGATGAAGTAAGCTTAAGATCTATATTAAAGGTTTCTACGTTAAAATTAGTATTAGTAACTTTCCATTCGCGTTCTAATCTTGTATAAAGAGCAGGTGATACAACAGGAATTTCTGCTAGGGCTGATGCAGTAGACATTAACTTGCCCGTATTTGCACCCATAACAATATAGGATTCGTTAGCGCCAAAAATTTCTGTATTACCTGCATTTGTTGTATTTAAGGTTCCTTTATAAACTCTCACGCTATCATCAATATTATGAGATTGTTTTTGAATTAATGCCGATGCATCGTCTCTGCCAATACCAATAATGTTTTTGTTATATGGAGCAACATTAGTGAAAATAGTTGTATTGCTCGGTGAAACATAATTTGAAGCTAATGTGATGCCATACTTAATTGCTAAATAGGTGTTTACTTTAGTAACATCAGCTGTAGGAAGGGTTGTATTATAAAAAATGACCTCTCCGGAATTACCGGCAAAATATTCGCCGAAGCTTGGACTTGCGCCAGTTAAACGAGCACCCATTGATATCCCGGTTACTCCGGTAGCATTAGATGCCGTTACAGCATTAATTGTAGTGGCGTTTTTTTGTGCCACCATGGATGTGGCGCTACTTCTGTTACCTGTATAGCCCAAAATTGTTTGAGGCACTTCCGGCGAAAAATCTCTACTGGAATTTAAACTCGAACCTAAATTTGAACTAATAGCAATCCTGCCCCAACCTCTACATTGCAGTCCATGGTTTCCTGTGGCTGGTCTCCAATAAACAATAGCATCATTTGTTGTGCTCACTGAACTTTTTTGATAAACCCCAAAAAAAGAACTTTGAGAAGTGGCCACGTTATCATTGGCCATTAATTGAAATGACCCGGTGTTATATAGATTTTTTTGTGATGAGGAAGAGTTTCCTAAAAAGGAAACATATTGATTATAATTAAAATAATTATTGGAAGATGTGCTTCCATTGGTTGATTGTGCATATGGCAATGCGGGATCCGTTAAAGCAATAGTTAACGAACCTGCGGATGTTGTCCAATTAGTAACATCTCCTTGTGGTAAAGCATCCGCTTTAAACCAAGCAGTTAAACCAATTGAAACACCACCAGGTGATTGTGCAATAATTGAAGTGGTGAAAATAAAACTGATTAACAGTAAAATTGTGTAGTTAATATAAGCTGCTTTTTTCATTATATTTTTTTGTTCATTGAGCTTGTTATAATTTTTTTAACTATGTTTTTAGGTCGTGAAGAATGCTTTGTAAATACTTTCTTTTTTATCATCCCCGCTAATCAAAATTAGAAGAACTGCTTTGAAATGGCCTAAGGCTTTTGTTTAAAACTACTTAGTGTTTTTTTGGAATGTTTATTTAAAGCGCTTCGTTACATTTTATTAAATTTATTATTTAAAAAAATCGTATGTACTGAAGTCGCTTTTAGAAAGACGTCCTCAAATTGACTACAGGTTACGAAAAATTCAAATTTTTCTGTGAATTTTCTACAAAATTATGGTATAACATTCGCATAGATCTAGCCTATTTATTAAAAAAAGTGGTCGCTTTATAATCGAGTCGCATTGCGTATCAATTGAGTCGCATTTGGCATAATTAAGAAATGGTTTTTCTAGCCAATGAGTGAAGTGTTTATTGATAATTCTACGGATTAAATTAATGACCAGGTTTTATCTCAATACATTAACGTTTCCGGCTTTTTTAATCATATTTTCAGATCCATTCAGTTTAAAATTTATAACATAAACATAAACTCCATTAGCTACGTCTTGCCCATCTTTATTTTTTCCATCCCATGGCAGTGAGACATCCGTGGTATTATAAATTTCTCCTCCCCAACGGTTGAAAATGGTCATCGAAAAATTGCTTTCAGATATGCCATCTCCAATAATTGTAAAAAGGTCGTTAAGGGCATCACCATTTGGCGTAAATGTGTTCGGAATGTAATATGTTCCGGCATCTTCAATAGTAATGGTGTGATAAATGGACGCTACACAAGGGCCATTATTAATTGTAAAGTTTACCGTATAAGCACCACTTAGAGAAAATGTAAACGTTGGGTTTTGCAACGATGAATAACCTAAATCATTAAATGACCAGTTCCAGGCAGTGGACATTGATGATTGATCTGTGAATTGAATTTCTGTACCTGTCACAATTGGTTCGCCTGGTGAATAGGTAAAAGCGGCTGTAGGAATTTGATAGACCGTAACAGTTGCCTGATTGGATGATGAAGTAGATGGGCTTACACAGATAGCATTAGAGGTTAAGATAACGCTTACTCCGTCTCCATTATTCAAAGTAAAACTTCCAAATGTTGGTGAATCGGTTCCCACGTTTGTGCCATTAATTTGCCATTGGTACGATGGGTTGACACCTCCATTAATTGGCATGGCGGTATAGTTTACTAGAGTTCCTTCGCAAATTGTATCATTATCTGCTATTATCGAAACTGCCGGTGTTACCAATGGAATAACGCTGATAGCAAGTGTATTCGAATTGGCAGTAGATGATGAAATACAAATTTCATTTGAGGTCATGATGAGACTAATGTTATCTCCATTATTAATAGTTGTGCTGCTAAATTCAGGAGAGTTGATTCCGACATTTATATTGTTTATCTGCCATTGATATACTGGTGCGGTTCCGGCATTGGTGGGTGTAGCTGTGAAACTAATATTATTTCCCGCACATATTGAATTTGAACTTGCCGCTAATGAGACAAGTGGTGTTACAACCGGAGTAACCGTCATGGTAACTATATTGGCAATAGCGGTAGATGAAGTAACACATGTTATGTTGGAAGTAAGAATAACGGTAACTACATCACCGTTATTTAAAGTTGACGAACTGAACGTTGACGAATTAGTACCAACATTACTTGCGTTTACCTGCCATTGATAAATAGGACTTGCACCACCATTGCTTGGTGTAGCTGTAAAAGTCACATTTGTGCCTGCACAAATAGTGGGTGAAGATACAACGTTTGTTACCATTGGTGTTACCAAACTAATCACCGTCATTGGAATTACATTAGAGCTTGCTGTGTTAGTTACTACACATGCATCATTGGAGGTTAACAATACGGATACCAGATCACCATTATTTAAGGAAGAAGAAGAATATGTAGATCCTACACCAACATTTGATCCGTTAACCTGCCACTGATAAGTAGGTGAGGTTCCGCTATTTGTTGGAGATGCTGTAAAACTTACGGAAGTTCCTGCACAAATATTGGTAGTTGATGGCGCTATAGTAACTGTTGGAACCTTGTTATTGATTGTTCCTACTGTGATGTATTTTGTAGCGTTTAAAGCAATATGGGTGTTGTTGATTCCGGTAATTGTTAAAACTGTTCCTGAAAGAGAAAATGAAAGGCCGCTACCAGCTGCATATACAGTTGCATTTGTAAAGTTACCATCATCATCCACTAATAATCTTAAATCTGAAATATTGGAATAACAAGGAAAGATCGAATTAAGTTTCACATCCATGTTAAAAGTTTCTCCGTTAAAATTTGTATTAGTTACCTTCCACTCCCTTTCTAATCGCGAATACATTGCCGGAGAAACTACCGGAATTTCAGCTGTAGAAGCAATAGTTGATTTTAATAAGCCTGTATTTGCGCCGGTAACAATGTATGAATTGTTTGCGCCAAAAACTTCTGTATTAGTGGCATTAGTTGCATTTAAGGTTCCTTTATAAACTCTCACGCTATCATCAATGTTATGTGATTGTTTTTGTATTAATGCCGAGGCATCGTCTCTACCGATACCAATAATATTTTTGTTATAAGGAGCAACGTTATTGAAAATTGTAGTGTTACTTGCCGAAACATAATTTGAAGTTAATGTGATGCCATACTTAATTGCTAAATAGGTATTCACTTTAGTAACATCTGCAGCAGAAAGCGTTGCATTATAAAAAATGATCTCTCCGGAATTACCGGCAAAATATTCGCCGAAGCTTGGACTTGCGCCAGTTAAACGAGCGCCCATTGATATACCAGTTACTCCAGTGGCATTTGATAGTGGAGCAGAGGTCAGGACAGAAGCATTTTTTTGAGCCACCATGGATGTTGCGCTACTTCTATTACCGGTATAACCTATAATTGTTTGAGCTACATCCGGTGAAAAATCTCTACAGGCATTTGAACTCGAACCTATATTGGAACTAATAGCAAGTCTGCCCCAGCCCCTAAATTGTATCCCATAGTTTCCTGTTGATGGCCTCCAATAAACAACAGCGTCATTATTTGTAGCCGCTGAATTTTTTTGATATACTCCAAAAAAAGAACTTTGAGAGGTTGCTACATTATCATTGGCCATTAATTGAAATGAACCGGTATTGTACAGATTTTTTTGTGATGAGGAAGAGTTTCCTGAAAAGGAAACATATTGATTATAGTTAAAATAGTTGTTAGAAGATGCTCCGCCATTGGTTGATTGTGCATATGGCGACGAAGGATCAGTTAAGTTAACGGTAAGTGCCCCTCCGGAGTTCGTCCAATTAGTAACATTTCCGGCAGGTAAAGCATCTGCCTTATACCAGGCGCTTAAACCGGTTGAAACACCCCCAGGCGATTGAGCAGAGATTGAAGTAACTAAAAGAAAACTAATTAAAAGTAAAATTACATAGTTAACATAAGGCACTTTTTTTACACTATTTACGCGTTTCATTGGTTTTTTTTATTGTTTTACACTGCTTTAGTGCTTATACATCATGTCCTTGTGAATTTTTTATTCACCCTGATAGTTACTGTAATCAAAATTAAACCAACGATTTCAAAATAATCTAAGGGCTTTATTTAAAACTTATTAGGTTTTAAAACTTGTAGAATGACATTAAAATATAAGGTTCAGTAAAATTATCTCTTTTGATTTATTAAAATCCCGGGGATTTATTGAGTAAATTGGCTCGTTCTCTAATTGAGTTTTATTAGAAACAGTTGGGCAGCCAACAGCGTAAGTGAGTTGTTATTTTTTTTGAAAATGAGTGAAGCATTTGCCAAAAACGGCAAGGATAATGCAAAATTGGACTTTAACTATTCAGAATTAAATTTTTTTAATCTATCTTAAAATCATCGCCATCTAACATTACAGGAAAGGCTTTTCTAAAGTCTTCTAAATATGTGTAATTTACATTAACCGTTTCTGATTTATCTTCGTGAGCTTTTAAGTGACTAATGATTTCTCCTCGTGGATTGCTCACAGATGAATCGCCGGAATGTTCAATTAAATTACCATCTCTGCCAACTCTATTTACACCAACCACGTAACATTGGTTTTCGATGGCGCGCGCAATTAATAATTGTTTCCAGGGATAACTTCTAACCTCAGGCCAGTTGGCAACATATAATAATATATCAAATTGATTTTCTTTTGTAGTACGACTCCAAACAGGAAAACGCAGATCGTAACATACCAAAGGACAAATTCTCCAACCTTTATACTCTACGATTAGTTTTTTATCTCCGGCTGTATAATGTTGGTGTTCGTTTCCCATTCTGAACAAATGACGCTTATTATAAAACTCATAAGTGCCATCGGGTTTTACCCAATATAATCTATTATAGTAATGGTCTGCATCTTTTACGGCAATACTCCCAACAATGACACATTGTTTTTGTTTAGCGGTTTGTTGCATCCACTGTAAGCCTGCTCCTCCGTGATCCTCAGCTAATAACTCAGGTTTCATTGTAAACCCTGTAGTAAACATTTCAGGAAGAACTATAATATCCGTAGGTTCCATGATCTTATTCAATTGAACATTTAAATGTTCAAGGTTTTTATCAATATGCTCCCAATTTAAATAAGTTTGAACTAAAGTTATTTTTAAATCTGTCATGTTATTGTTATAAATTTTCGTTGTATATATCAGCTGCCTCGTTAACGTATTTTATTCGTTTCAATTTAAACTTATAAGACAAAACCTGTGATGTGATAAACATGCCGGCAGTGGCAAGTACGCCAACAGCAACAATACTTTGATCGCTATTTACGACTTGATCAGAAAGAGCGCCACATCCTATTAAGCTAACAACAGATAATCCTGCGCCTCCAAAACCAAATGAATATTGCAGAACTTTATTTTTTTTAGATTGGAGGATTGCATACTCGAGGGCCTTATTTTTTAACGTATAGTTTTTTTCCTCTGTTATAAAAAGTACTTTTCTTTCGGAAATTGTATGCCCCTGATAATCATATTTCCCACGTCTATAGGTTAATTGTATTTCATTATAGCTTTTGGTTGAGGTATAAGAAAGAGGTTCGGCCATTACAACAAATGGCTTTTCTTCTTTTACTTGTTCGAAAACATCCACTGTACCATTAAAATATTTTATTTTTTGAATATCGCTTTTATTTAAAATAAACAGAGGCCCGTCCATTAGATCAGTTCGTTTATAAGAAACATCTTCGATATTGATCTCTAAGATCTTAGTGGATAAAATTTCTCCTGTTCTTTTATAAATAGTATCCTGAGCGTGTGATATAAATTGAACGCTAATAAAAATTAAAATCAGAAGTCTTTGCATAAATACCTTTTAATAAATGTAACGAAAAATACTACTCCATATTGTATAACAAAGCTGCTTTTCTTATTTGTTTATTTTTTAAGCTTTTGAAGATAAGTGCTGTGGCTTCTGAAACTACAAACAAACTTAAACCACTTAAAATAAAAGCTTGCGCCTTTGCTTTATCATGTGGCCCATAATAATTTAGTCGTGCTAAATAGGCGCCTCCTAAAAAACAGATCGGCCCGGTAATTATAAAGCCGATTTGTCCATTTTTTTTTCCTTCTGCATTTAAGAGGATAGTATTCAATTCGTCTGAATTAATTTTAGGGTCTCTTTTTAACATCAGTTTGAACGCTTCTGAATGTGTGATATCCTGATTATTATAACTCAGATGTTTACTCTCAACAATAAATTTATTATAAAATGGTTGTGTTGATTTTGCATCTGTTTTTTGCGACAATTCAAATAAAGATTCGGCTTTTCCATTTTCATAAACTATTCGAATAATTTGTTCGTTATTGATCTTATGAATAACGCCATCCGGATTAAAAAAATTCTTGTAACTCACTTCACTTTTGGAGATCTCTAAAACCCTTACCAATAAAGGTTCGGCAGATTTTATGAAAATAGTATCCTGAGATTTTACTACCCCATAAATAAAAAGAAAAAACAGTATGATGAAAATTTTCATCTTTCAATATTATAGCTTACAAATGATCTCGGCGGCTTTTTCCAGAGTCTCTTCTTTTTTAGCAAAACAAAAACGCAGTAAATGTTGCTGTTGCTTATCTGTATAAAAAACTGATAAAGGGATAGAAGCCAGACCTTTTTCTTTTGTTAAACGAATGGCGAAATCTGTATCTGCCTCTTCAGAAATAGCTTTGTAATTTAATAATTGAAAGTAGGTGCCTGTGCAAGATTCTATTTTGAAACGAGAGCCTGAGATTAGTTTTCTAAAGTAATCGCGTTTGGTTTGATAAAATTGATGTAAGCCTTTATAAGTAGATTCATCTTTTAAATAATCGGCCAAAGCCAATTGGAATGGGTGATTGACAGCAAAGACTAAAAACTGATGTACTTTTCTAAACTCTAACATTAATTCTTTTGGGGCTGCTACATAACCAATTTTCCAACCGGTAGCATGAATGGTTTTACCAAATGAGGACACAATAATGGATTGAGATGCCAGACCTTTGAATCGCGCTACACTTTGGTGTGGTTGTTCATCAAAAGCCATGTGTTCATACACTTCATCGCTCACCACAATAATATTTTTTCCTGCCACTAATTTTTCTAACTGCATGAGATCGTTTGCACTCATTGTTGTACCGCTAGGATTATGAGGGGTGTTAATAATGATCATTCGGGTTTTATCCGTAATAGTATTTTTTACAGTTTCCCAATTGATGGTGAAATCAGGGTATTCTAAATTAATAGGTTTTGCAATGGCTCCGTGCAGTTCAATGGCTGGCGTGTAACAATCATAGGCCGGTTCAAATAGGATTACTTCGTCTCCTTTATTAATAAAGGCAGCTATGCAGGTATAAATGCCCTGCGTTGCCCCGGCAGTAACCGTAATTTCTGTATCCGGGTTATAAATGGCCGAATAACAATTTTGTAATAAATAGCTGATCTGCTCTCTTAAAGCCAGAGCTCCTTGCATGGGGGCATATTGATTAAAGCCAGCTTTCATGTGATTTTGAGCCAATTCGATCAATTTTGGGTCGCATTCAAAATCAGGAAACCCCTGAGAAAGGTTAATGGCATTGTGTTCTTTGGCCAGGCCACTCATCACAGTAAATATGGTAGTGCCAATATTGGGTAATTTTGAATGAATCTGCATTTTTTTTCGAATAATATGGCCAAGTTGCTAAAAAAATCTTATTTTTGCTACCCGTTCGGGATTTTTGTAGGATATTTTATATTAAACAAGAATCTTAACTCAAATGGTCCTGTGGCCGAGCGGCTAGGCAGAGCTCTGCAAAAGCTCGTACAGCGGTTCGAATCCGCTCGGGACCTCAATAAATGTAAGAAAACCATTCGCTAGCTAGCGGATGGTTTTTTGTTTCTCAAATGACTGCCAAACTTGTTTGAATTTAATAATGTTAGATCTTGTCAAAACTTAAAGTTTCATATTACTCAAATCCTGATGTTGTTTTTCTTGCCAAAGATCTGATTGGAAAAACGCTTTGCACGCATATAAATAATAAACTAACCTGTGGCATCATTACAGAAACAGAAGCTTACGCCGGTGTTGTTGATAAAGCATCACATGCCCATGGCGGCAGAAGAACCAACAGAACAGAAACCATGTACAGCAAAGGAGGTATAAGTTATGTCTATTTATGTTATGGCATTCACCGGCTTTTTAATATCGTTACAAATACTATTGATATTCCACATGCAATATTGATACGTGCAATTTATCCCACAAAAGGTCTTGAAGAAATACTCATTCGACGCGGTCTAAAGTTTTCTGATAATTTATGCGTTGGGCCCGGAAAAGTGTCACAGGCTTTGGGAATAGATTTAATCCATAATAATATATCCTTAACAGGAAAAGAGATCTGGTTACAGGATGATCATGTAAAAATAAATGAAAGTGATATCAATGTCGGTCCAAGGATAGGTATTGATTATGCAGGAGAAGATGCCAAATTGCCCTATCGTTTTTGGACTACGAATTATAATTTTTAAAAGAAAATTGTTACCGGTTTTTCAGGAGGTTTTTTGTTTAAGGGTAAAAATTCTAAAAAATCATGATTTTTTATGTAAAAACGCCTTATACCAAAGGCCTGAATTTTTTATAATACGTCTTTGAGTATTAAAGTTTACATAAACTAATCCAAATCGTTGATGATAGCCTTCGGCCCATTCAAAGTTGTCTGTGAGAGACCAAACAAAGTAGCCATCAATTTTATAACCTTCTTGTTTTGCTTTGAGTACTTGTTTCAGATAAGATGAAATATAGTTTTCTCGAGCCGGATCATTTACTTCATTTTGTTTTACTTCATCAGGAAATGATGCTCCGTTTTCTGTAATTATTATTTTTTTTACGTTTTTGTAGGCACTAAATTTCTTAATCATTTCATAAATGGCTTCAGGATACACTTCCCAATCCATTTGTGTGTGATATACTTTTCTTTTGTCTGCCGGAACTAGTTTTGCTTTTAAATAAGGAATTAAAAAACTGTATTCTACCACTTCTCTTGTATAATTCTGAATTCCTATAAAGTCAAAATCTGCTTTCATTAATTCTTCGTCACCGGGCTTAAAGTATTTTTCAATTTTCTTTAAAAAGGGAATTGTTTCTTTGGGGTAGCCTAAGCCTAACGAAGGCTCTATGAAAGCTCGATTTAAAAGAGCATCAATTCTTTTAGCTGCCTGAAGATCTATGCTGGAATTTGAATAGGGTGTAACATAGGAACAGGAAAACGTAGTTCCTACTTCTGCTTGCGGTTGAATTTTTTTAATTGTTTTTAGTCCTATAGCCTGGCATAGGACCGCATGGTGCATGGCTGCCAAAAAATTTGAAAGTCCTTTTTTGCCTGGAGCGTGAACACCTAAGAAATATCCTGCTCCTGTAAATACCATGGGTTCATTTAAAACCATCCAGTGTTTTACTTTACTCTTAAATGCGTGTACGCATAAGTCAACGTATTCCTCAAACCACTTTAGTATATTTCTATTTACCCAACCGCCTTTATTTTCTAACTCGAGTGGTAGATCCCAATGATAAAGGGTTATCCATGGTTCAATGCCAAACTCATGACAAGTATCAATTACTTTATGATAAAAATCCAAACCTTTTTGATTTACTTTTCCGATGCCATTTGGTAATACTCTTGGCCAGGAAATAGAAAATCTGAAATTCGGAATACCGAGTTTTTTTACCAAAGCAATGTCTTCTCTGTAGTTATTGTAAAAATCACAAGCAATTTCAGGAGAATCATTATTGAATATTTTCTTTTTTTTAGTTGCAAATTCGTCCCAAATGGAAAGGCCTTTACCGTCTATATTAAAAGCACCTTCAGTTTGAAGTGCCGACGCGGAAACACCCCAAATAAAATCATTTTCAAAATCTTTTGCGCTAATATCTTCCCGTATTTCGATGTTCACTTTTTTATCACTCATACTTACTGAAAAATATTATAATGAGAAGATTCATAATTAGTATCTAACATACTTTTTCCTGCGTGGTTATTGACAATTGTGTCTACTATTTGCTCGGCATTATCGGGATAATTAACCGTTACCGTTTTTTTATAAGCTAACCATTCAGAAATTTTCTCTAAATGTTTACTGCTTAATTTTTTGAGCACTTTTACCCCCATGGTTTTTAACATAGCGGCATTACAATGTTGTTCGTACTGCTGTTTCATTGGAATAACCAATAATTTTTTTTTGAGAAAAAGAGCTTCGCTGGTTGTTCCAAATCCCGCATTGCAAATCACGCCTTGGGAAGAAGCCATGCTTTTTAAAAACAGATCTTTATCTATCGGCCTAATAGTAACATTCTTATACTTGTATTTTTTTTTATTATGTTTTGAAAACACTTCCCATCTTGCATTTTCAAAAGTTGAAAGATGTTTTAAAATTCTTTTGTCGCTATAGGATGGAAGGTACACCGTGTAATGTCCATCATTACTGGTTTTAATTTCTCTAACTTCTTTTCTGATCAATGGAGTAAAGATGTTTTTGTCTAAACTTTTAAAATGGAAGCCATAGTTATAAGTTGTTGGAGCATAATTTTCTAAAACTAATTTTCCCAAGAGGTCTGTATTTTCAGGCTTTGGAGCTAATGGATGTAATGTTGCCACTTGATTGCTTAAGCCAATACAAGGTTTTTTTGCTTTAATAGCAGCCCAACATGATACAGGTTCAAAATCACTAATGATCAGATCATACTGTTTAATAGGTAGTGATTTTATTTCTTTCAATAGTCGCATGGAGTTCATTTTCCAATAAGTTCTCCAAATATCCACACCACCTTGTTTACCAAAAATAAATGATAATCCTTTAAATTTATATTTCACTTCAAATGGCAATTCAATATCCGATTGAATCCCGCTCACTAAAATATCGACATCTCCTTTTTTTTGTAAATAGGGAATGATTTCCATTGCTCTTGTAATATGACCATTTCCTGTTCCCTGAATTGCATAAAGAATTTTCATTTTATTTTAATTTGAGTGGTGAATGTTTTAATTCTAAAATCCGCTAACATCTGATTAAATATCTGATCATTACTCATACTCACAATTTCATCTTCCTTATCGTCATCTTCTTTTTCGAAATCGTTCTCATTATACTGAAACATGGTCCATTTACCGTCCATGTATTCTAAAGCTGTTAAGTTCTCTATCCAATCGCCGGAATTTAAATATTCAACCTGACCTTTGTCAGTTACAATTGTTTTCATTTCGGGGTGGTGAATGTGCCCGCATAATACATAGTCATAGCCATTAGCAATGGCAATATCTGCAGTTGTTTTTTCAAAATCGTTAATAAACTTAACAGCTTGTTTAACACTGTTCTTTATGTTTTTTGATAAGGAAATTTTTCCTTTTCCCATTTTCACTGAAAACCAATTACAAAATGCGTTGATTAATATCAACAGGTCGTATCCGTGAGAACCTAACTTGGTTAACCATTTGGAGTGTTTCATCGTTACATCAAACACGTCACCATGAAAGATCCAGGTTTTTTTTCCATTCAAGTCCAGTAATA
>Ga0066415_1000096_pt1 | contig 14272 bp, 6 predicted proteins | sample LakWasMet21_HOW5_2_FD_59542 | JGI IMG/M metagenome (GOLD analysis project Ga0066415, IMG submission 59542) | Freshwater sediment methanotrophic microbial communities from Lake Washington under simulated oxygen tension - Sediment Metagenome 21_HOW5 | ecosystem: Environmental > Aquatic > Freshwater... | reverse complement strand
TTAACTGCTATTGTAGGTGTTGCATTAACCGTAACACTTGATGTTGCAAATGTTGATGATACGCAACCTGCAGCGCTTGTTCCTATTACAGTATATGTTGCATTAGCAGTTGGTGTTTTAACAGCACTACCACCTTGTATTGTATAAGTACTGGCACCGCTTGGAGTAATTGTGAAATTATTTCCGGTGCAAATACTGCCACTGTTAACAGTTATAGTTGGAGCTGCATTAACATTAATAGTAACAAGTTGTGTCATTTCATGATTACAAACGGCACCACCGCAATCTACATTGCCTGTAACCCAAGCCGTGGCTGGAGTCATTCCTGACATGTTTCCAATTGAACCAGTTACTAAATCAGTTACTGTACTACCTGCATTTTCTGAATATTTAAAATAATTTTTTAATCCATTTTCATTACCAACTAAACAGTTATTCATATTTCCTGCAATTTCAGTTTGAGTTCTGGCTGTATTCCAAATTCTGATGTCATCCATTTTTCCATTAAAATATTCTGCTGTACCAATTGTAGGATCTTCTCCAATTGTAGTTGTGTTGGTGCAGCTTGGTATAGAAGTAAATGGAGCGGTGCTTGTTCCAACCGCAATACCATTTACATATATTGTTGTAACGCCATTACTAAAAGTTCCTGCAACGTGATTCCATGCATTAAGCGTTAAAACATTTGCTGCACTTAATTGATGTAGTGTATTGCCAGCTCCTTCTACCGCCAATCTTAATCCTCTTCCGTTATTCGTAGTATTATATGTATCTAAAATAAATTCGCCACTTTGGGCAGCATTGTTAAAATAATTCGACACAATTCTTTTAACCGTTGTTGCTCTTGGGTAAATCCAAGCTTCGATAGTTAATGAATTTGTAGTTGATGAGTTTATGTTTGTAGTTATAACATCATTCACTCCATCAAAATCTAAACCTTTATTACCAAGACTTTGAGTTTCTGAATAAACATTATAAGTTGTATTTGAAGTTAATGTACCTGTATTGAATGATAAAGTACCGCCAGTACCTGCAACAGGACCTACAACTACATTGTTTGTAGCATCATCTCTTAAATAATATTTTATATCTGTTTGAGTTGATGGAACTGTAACAGTAGCTGATTGACCGCTACAGATATTTGTTGCAGATGCAGATACAGAAAGATTAGTAATAGGAGGATTTATTGCTACTAATACTGTTGATCCGATTGAATTTGTACATCCATTAGCATCTGTTCCTGTTACAGTATATGTTGTGTTTACGGTTGGCGAAACAACACTTCCACCACTGAAGGTGTAAGTTACAGCACCACTTGGTACAATTGTAAAAGAACTACCTGAACATATACTGGTACCATTAACGATAATAGTTGGTGAGGCAACCACTGTAACACTTGATGTTGCAAATGTTGCTGATGCACAACCTGCTGCACTTGTACCTGTTACTGTATATGTTGCATTAGCTGTTGGAGTTTTAACGGCACTACCACCTTGGAACGTATAGGTGTTTGCACCACTTGGTGTGATTGTAAATGAACTACCGGCACAAACACTGCCACTGTTAACACTAATGGTTGGAGTAGCATTTACTGTAAGAGTAACTGTATTAGAAGATATGCTACCACAATTTCCGGAAATTACTACTTCGTAGTTACCTGTATTTGTTGGGGTTATACCGCTTAATGTTAATGTTGGCGAATTGGTGCCAATATTAGCCCCATCTTTTTTCCATTGGTAAGATAGATTAGTACCTGTTGCAGCAACCGTAAATGTAGCAGTTGTACCTTGACATAAAGATAGTGCTACTGGTTGACTAGTTATTGAAGGACTTGTACATGGAAAATGGAATACAGCAAAACGACCACGTATAACAGAATTTACTGTAGTATATATTCCTCCTGTATACAAAGTATCGTAATGGTTAACAAGAGCGTAAACAGTATTGTTTAAATTAGGATTCCAGCTAGAAGCAAGACCTGTAGTTGGACTAAGTGAAACTAAACGATTTCGTGTTTGCCCACCAATTGTTGTAAAATCACCACCAGCAAAAACATTACCTCTTGATACATTTAAGCTATAAACCCAATTGTCTGCATTGGGATTCCACGACAAAAGTGCACCGCCTACTGTATTATATGCAGCTAAATAATTTCTTACAGTTGTAGTGCCAACAGTAGTAAAAAAACCTCCAATATATAGAGTGCTTCCTGAAAGAGCGAGTGCTCTAACAGTATTATCTATTGGAGGATTGAATGCTGTTGCTGCTCCGGTTGTATTATTTAATGCTGCTACTCTACTTCTAGATAAACCACCAATTGTTGTAAAATCGCCACCAGCATAAATAAGGCTGCCTGATACAACAAGGGCAAAAACATTACTATTTGAGTTAGGGTTCCATGAGGTTGCAAGACCTGTAGTGCTATCTAATGCAGCAATTGAGTTACGGGCAGCACCACCCATATTTGTGAAAGAACCTGCAGCATATATAGTGGTTCCGGCTTTAGCCAAAGCGTAAACGTTTCCATTAGTACTTGGGTTCCATGCTGTTGCAAGTCCTGTTGAAGCATCTAGTGCTGCAATTTTATTTCGTGTTTGTCCACCAATAACTGTAAATAAACCTCCGGCATACACAATATTTCCAGATACGACCATAGAAAAAACTATACCGCTTGCACCTGGATTCCATGAAGTTAATTTACCAGTTGCAGCATCTAATGCCGCGATGCAGTTTCTGGTAGCTCCACCAATAAAACTGAAAGACCCTCCTACATATACGGAACTTCCGGTGACTGAAACATGATTAACAACGCCGCTTGCATTGGGATTCCAGGCTGTAGCAAGTCCGGATGTTATATCTATTGCAGCAATCCTATTTCTAGGCTGACCTCCAATGGTTGTAAATAAACCTACAGCGTATACATTACTACCAGAAACAGAAATTGATTTTACAAAATTACCTGCGTTTGGATTCCATGAAGTTGCAAGTCCTGTTGTAGCATCTAATTCAGCAATATAATTTCTGGTTTGTCCGCCAGCGCTTGTGAATCCTCCTCCTACATAAACAGAAGTTCCACTTGCATTAACTGCAACAGCGAAAACACTAGTGTTTGTACCAGGATTCCAAGTAGTTGCAAGACCGGTTGTAGCATCTAGTCCTACAATTCTATTTCGAGTTTGTCCGCCAATTGTTGTAAAATCACCTCCGGTATAAATTGTATTTCCATAAACTGCAAAACTCCAAACACTATTATTTGAATTTGGATTCCATGTAGTTATAAGCCCGGTTATTTTATCAATTGCAGCGACTCTATTTCGAGTTTGTCCATTAACCAGGGTAAATATCCCTCCTATGTATATTGTATTTCCTAATGTAGCAATTGTGTGAACTGAATTATTTGAATTAGGATTCCATGCTGTAACAGCAGCCGTAATAAGATTAACAGACGCAATTCTATTACGTGTTTGTCCGCCTACAGTAGTAAAATCACCTCCAATATACAGAGTGTCTCCATTTATGCCTAGTGCTCTTACAGTGTTATTGACATTCGCGTTCCAACTAGTTACTTGCCCTAATGAATTTATATGAGCAACACGATTACGTACACTATCTCCAACTCTTGTAAAATCACCGCCAATATACCAGCCCCCACTTCCGTCAGGGATTGAAACTTGTACAGTATTGTTTGGAATGGCGAAAGTGACATTTGGCTCGCCAGTTACGGCATCTACATGAGCTCCATTAGGGACATTAGGCCCAATAAATGTAAAATTTCCACCTAAATAAACAATGTTATTTAACGTATCTTTTGTTATGGATCTCACTTCTCCATTGGTGTGCCACCAACGCGCTTCAAGAGTTTGGGCTTTTAAATTTTGGAAACTTAAAACCGTAAGGATAATCGTAAACAGAGTAATTAATCTTTTCATTAGTTTGGTTATTTTGTTATAATTTTTAACCAAAAGAAGCAAGAAAATAGACGCCTACAGAAAACTCTTCAGCAACGGCCAATTTAGTTCAGGAATGGACAAAGACCTTAAAAATACAGATGAATTAGGCAACGATAGCTTCTTCAAACTCCGCTTTTTTATACTTGGAAAGTTTAGCGGTTAAGCCATTAGTTAAGCTAATAGACAAGTCGGATTTTGAATAATTAAGGATGTGTTTTTTTGCAATAAGCCAGGATTTGTGAACCCGAATAAAATCAGGATTGTCAGAAAAAATCGTTTCGAAATGTTTAAGATTTTTACTGACAGTATATTTTTTTTCTGAAGTATGGATGTAGCAATAAGATTCCTGTGCCTCAATGGCAATGATACTATCAACTGCTATAACTTGCTGGTAGCCTTTTTCTGAGACAAGAATATTTTTCACTTCTTTAGATTGAAGAGTCTGACTCAATAACGACAAACGTTCAGCATTTTGTTTCAGATCTACACGTGCTTTTACCCTTGATACCGCTGATTTTAATCGATCAATGTCAATCGGTTTTAGTAGATAATCTACTGCCGAAATTTCAAATGCTCTTAAAGCGTATTTGTCATAAGCGGTCACAAATATAATTTCGAAGTTAATGTTTTCGAAAAACTTCACAATTTCATAGCCCGCATAATTAGGCATTTCTATATCGAGGAAAACAAGATCGGGCTCCTCTGCTTTTATGGCGTCTACAGCTTGTAAAACGTTAGTACATTTATTTAATAAATGTACTTCAGGACAAAAACGTAATAATAGATTTTCAAGTACATCTCTTGCACTTTCTTCATCATCAACTAATATGGCTTTTATTTTGTCCATTATGCAATATTAACTTTCTGTTACCTGTTTAATATTTGTTTTTTAGTAACGACTAATTTTTCTTTAGTAATGGGTTAAAATTTTCGTTTAACTGGGACATAAAGTGTAACTCTTGTTCCGGTTGCTTCGTTGTTAAAGTACAGGTCCTCATACTTAAAACCTAACTCACCTTTAAAGTGTTCGCTTAAAATAGAGAACCTCTTTTTAATAGCCTGACTCGAAAAAGATTCATGATCTGATCGTTGACGTAGTTTTATTTCTTTCGCTTTTTCTCTTCCTATACCATTATCTTCAATGGTACAAATAAGTACGTCGGTTAATTCAAATCGTATTGAGATCAGTTTTTTACCTTCTTTATGCAACAAGCCATGAATTAAAGCATTTTCAATAAATGGTTGTATCAACATTGGTGGAACCATAATGTCTTCAATAGAATCGGCATCGATCTTATAATCAAGATCTTCTTTAAAGCGTAATTTCTCTAAAGAAAGATATAGTTCAATTAATTTTATTTCCTGTTCAAATTCTATAAAATCTTTATCCGAATAGTTGAGTGTACGGCGAATTAGATTAGAGAACTTTGTAATGAAGGAGTATGATTTATCTACATCACCTTTCAATACCAGATCTTGAATAGAGTTTAAGGAGTTAAAAATAAAATGAGGATTCATTTGGGATTGAATGGCAGTGAGACGCGAAAAATTTAATTCATTTATCATTTTTGCTTTTTTCTTCTGTACGTTTAATTGTCGTCTGTAAATGAGAGTAATGATCAATAAGAAGAATAAAGCGGTTGCTATTATAAACCAGGTTCTTGTATAAAATGGCGCAGAAATAGAAAATGTATAAAATACAGGATCACTGAAAACTGTTTGGTTTTCGGCCTTTACAGTAAACGTATAATTGCCTGGAGCCAAGGCGTTATAAATAATTTCATTGTCGTTGTAATTTGCAATAGACCAGTTATCCTCATAGCCCAAAAGTTTATAATGGTATCTGATATTCTCTTTGTTTCTTAAAGTAGAGGATGAAACTATAAAACGGAATTTACGCTGATCGCTTTTAAACTCGCCTTTTTGAGATAGAGTAGGTGTTACAGTGTCATTTATATTAATATCCACCAGATGAATGAGAGGCTTTTCAATTTTACTTTTTAATAGTTCTGTGCTTAATTTATGGATCCCTTTTGAGTGGCATATCCATAGTTGATCATCTAATATTTCAAAATCAAAGATCTTGTTTGTTGAAAATCCATGCATTTTATTTAATTGCATTAACACGGAGCCATTCATGTCAAATACAACAAAGCCTTCGGAAGAGTTAGTGTAAATTTTTTTGTCCTTTACAATTAGCTTATAAACTTCTATTTCTTTTTGATTTACTTTTGGAATAATTTGTTGAATGACTTTTCCGTCTTTAAACACTAAAATTCCATTCGTTTTTGCGGCAACATAGATCGTTTCAGCGTTGTTTTCCAAGTCATTGGCAAAGATACTTTGGGTGTTGAATTTGGCATCTTTGATATTTCCATTTGGAGCTACGATCTTTAATCCATCAGAAGTACCCACATAAATATTTTTGTTTTTAGATTCTGTTTCAATCGAATAAGATCGGATCTTTAAATTATTGACATATTCCTTTTCAAATATATTTAGCCCTTTCCAGGTAATTTTACAAATGCTGGTATTTAGTGCCAGATATATAGTGTGGTCATCTACCAATGTGGCATCTTTCAAAGAACCTGTTACTAAAAGAATAATTTTGCCTGTAGCTTTGTTATAGGCTTTTATCTGACCGTCATCAAATAAAATGAAGGGAAAATTAGGCCAACTATAAATGGCTTGCAGCGGTCGTCTCCCATTATCACAAAGTACAGAATAGTCATTGCCTTTTTTTGTAAGTAGTCGCCCATTTAAGGTACCCATTAACATACCTGCATCTTTATCATGATGAATGCTAACAATTGATTGATTTTCAGGTAAAGTTAATACATCTGGAATTTCGAGATTTGGAACAACCAATACACCATTATTGAATGTACTTAACAACATGTTTCCTTCACTATCTTTAAAAACATCTGATATCAAAAATTGTGAATACATCAGATCGATTGGTTTGGGTTGAGAAGGCTCATTTATAAATCGAACACCTGAAAGTGTACCTGCAATCCAAAGTTGGTTATTTTCGTTGTAAAACCGAAGATATTCTTTATTATCAATAAATATATTTTCAGGGATAGATTTCAATTGATAATTATTTTCATCAAAAGTGAAAAATTCTTTTGTTGCAATACTGATAGCATAAGTAGTTTCGTGGATTCGGAAAAATTTTAGGACTCCTATTAAATTATCAGGAGCATTAATCAGTGGAACAACGTTAAATGTATTGTTATCAAATACCAATAAGGAATCTTCATCTGCAATATGAGAGATGGTTTTGCCTTGTTGTGTTAGAAAAGGATACGCGTAGTAATTAGGTCTTAGAGTTTGTGTTTTTATTCGTTTACCATTTTCGTCAAATAGTAATGCTGTTTTTGTAAGAATGAGCAGATTATTATCAGACGTAATGTGTAGATAAATATCAGAAGAACGTTCCTGCTCCTTTAACTCATAAAATATGGAGCATTCGTTGTTTTCAATTTTAATGATCTGATTATTGAGATTGTAACAAAAGATGGTGTTGTTTTTATTTTTTACAAATCCAAAAGCTGATTGTCCTTTTAAATCGATACATTTTATGGAAACAAAATTATATCCATCATATTTATAAAATCCTTGGTCGGTGGCAAACCAATAGTTAAGCTCACTATCCTGAATGACATCATAGATCTGTACGCCTTCAAATTCCTCTTTGCCAAGAAAGAAATGCGCAGGTTGTTGTGCAAATGATTTACTAAATGATATTAGTAAAAACACAATTAACAGAACTGTTTTTTTATATGATATAAAATATGAAATAAATAAATTTGTTTTTAAGGATACTAATTTATCAAAATAGAATGAATAATAAGAAAGAAGCTCGTATGAGTCTACTCTTATTAATATAAAGCTAAGCTTTTATAAATATTTTATTTGTTATATTTAATTTTGAAATCGAATTAGAAGAGTTATGCAAATAGCGGTAATAGGCAGTGGTATTATAGGTTTGACTACAGCTGTGAGGTTGCAGGAAGCCGGACATGCTGTTACTATTTACACTAAACAATTATCCAATAATACTACTTCTGCTAAAGTAGGAGCTATCTGGTTTCCTTATCATGCTGAGCCATTATTTAAAGTAAATAAATGGGCAGGCATTACATATCATATCTTTGAAAAACAATCCTCGCTAAAACAATCAGGGATTTTTATGGTACCTTTTTTGGTCCTATCAGCTTCTGGTATAAATAATGATTGGATACAACAATTGCCACCACAGTCTGTAAGAGCGGCCAACAAACATGAACTTCCGGATGGTTATAGTGAAGGCTGGGTAGCAACAGTGCCTTTAGCGGAGCCACCATTATATCTTCCATTTTTAGAGCAACAATTTAAAGAAGCCGGAGGCAAAATTATAGAACACTCATTTACAAACCTAGAAGAATTAAACAACTTAGAAGATGTGGTTGTAAATTGTACCGGCATGGGTGCTAAAGAATTATGTAAAGATTCTGAATTATATCCGGTAAGAGGACAAATAGTAAAGATAGATTCACAACATTTACATTCGATGGTTAATTCTACAGAAAAAGGAAAGTTAAGCTATATCATACAACGTAGTGATTGCACTGTGTTAGGTGGTACTGATTATGAAAATGATTATAACGAAACTCCAAATAAAGAAGATACCAAGTTTATTGTTGACCGATTGTTTAAATTGGGAGTATTACCTAAAGCACCAATTATTAAATCGGAGATAGCTGCGTTAAGACCCAAAAGAAATGTTGTACGTTGCGAACAAGACGCAGACTGTAAAAATATATTTCATAATTATGGGCATGGAGGTGCCGGTTATACTGTTTCATGGGGTTGCGCCGAAGAAATTACTGATATGATATTTAAATATATACAAATAAAAAAACCGTAACAAGTTTTGTTACGGTTTAAAATTATGTATCCAGAAAAATTATTCTCCTCGTTCCTTATCTAAATAAGATTGTACCACATCAATGGCATTATCAATCACATCGCTTAAAGCCGTGATAAAAGTGCCTGGTTTTGCCATTGATAAAGCGTGTTTCAGGGCTTCTACTTCTTTAGGAATGTATTCGTAAGATTGATTTGGATTTGCATCTTTGATACCTTCCACCAATAATTTTACAATATCTTCAGCCTGTCGGCCTCTTAAAAATTTATCCTGACGGATGATGATATGATCAAACATTTGAGCGGATATTCTTCCCATATCTCTGATGTCATCATCTCTTCTGTCGCCTGTACCGGTAATAATTCCAATTTTATATGGAGAATCGATGGTAGATAAAAATTCTTTAATCCCCTTGAAGCCATCTGGATTATGAGCAAAATCGATCAATACTTTATATTCCTTGAAATCAAAAATATTCATCCGCCCTGGTGTTTGTGCTGCCGATGGAATGAAGGTTTCTAAATTAATCTTAATATCTTCAATAGTGAACCCATATACGTATGAAGCTAAGGTTGCTGCTAATACATTATAGATCATAAAGGTTACTTTACCACCAAAGGTTAAAGGTATATGAGAGGCTTTATCAACTCTGAACTTCCAGTCACCTTTTTTGATAGTGATGTATCCATTTTCATAAATAGCAGCGATGCCGCCTTTTTTACAATGTTCAACAATCACCGGATTATTTTCGTTGATACTGAAATAAGCAATTTTACAATCAACTGTTTTTGAAATAGAAACACAGTGTTCGTTATCGGCATTTAAAACCACATAACCATCACGTTTAACGGATCTGGCAACCACACCTTTAACATTGGCCATGTCTTTCAGAGTATTAATGTCTGATAAGCCCATGTGATCTTCTTGAATATTAGTTACTACTGCAACATCACATTTTCCAAAACCTAAGCCCGAACGTAAAATTCCACCACGCGCTGTTTCCAAAATGGCAAACTCAACTGTAGGATCTTTTAAAATAAACTCAGCACTTACAGGTCCTGTAGTATCACCTTTGGTTAGCATGGAGTTTTGTACATAAATACCATCTGATGTGGTATAGCCAACTCTATAACCGTTATTTTTAACTATGTGAGCAATTAATCGGGTAGTGGTAGTTTTACCATTGGTTCCGGTAATGGCAATAATTGGTATTCGACATGATTTACCTGCCGGATACAACATATCAATAACCGGCGCAGCTACATTACGAGGTAAGCCTTTAGCAGGAGCCAAATGCATTCTAAAGCCGGGAGCAGCATTTACTTCTAAAACCACTCCTCCTGTTACATCCAAAGGTTCGCTAAGATTAGAAGCCATAATATCAATACCACAAATGTCTAATCCAATCACACGAGAGATTCGTTCGCAAATAATAATGTTATTTGGGTGTACAATGTCTGTTACATCAGTAGATGTACCACCTGTACTTAAATTGGCAGTACCTTTTAAATAACATTGCTCATCCTTTTTTAAGATGGTATCTAATGTGTAGTTCAGTTTTGTTAATTGATCCTGAGTTTCTTTATCAATGCTGATTTCGGTCAACACATTTTCATGGCCATAACCTCTGCGCGGATCTTTATTTTCTTTATCAATTAATTGTTGAATAGTTGAAGTTCCATCGCCAATAACATGAGCCGGCTCACGCAATGCAGCTGCAATAAAGCGATGATTAATAACGAGTACTCTGAAATCGTAACCCGTAATGAATCGTTCCACAATAATTTTACGTGAATATTTTTTAGCATGTTCAAAAGCTTCTTTTGCTTCTGCTACTGTTTTTACATTAATAGACGCACCTTTACCATGATTGCCATCCAAGGGTTTAAATACCAAAGGAAAGCCAACTTTAGCAATTACTTCTTCAACTTCTGATTCGTGCATAATACACATGCCTTTTGCTACCGGAATAGCGGCATCCTGCAACATACGTTTGGTTTCGTCTTTATTACTTGCCAGATCTACCGCAATAGAACTTGTCTTATCGGTCATGGTTGCACGAAAACGTACCTGATTTTTACCATAACCTAATTGTACTAATGATTCTTTATTTAATCGGATAAATGGAATATCGCGAGCCACGGCTTCATCAATAATACTTCCGGTACTAGGGCCAAAGCGTTCTTTTTCACGCATCTGACGCATGGTTTTAATATCTGTATCCAGGTCGTATTCTGTTCCTGCAATTAAAGCTTCTGCAATTTTAACAGATGCTTTGGCAGCATACATGCCAACGTTTTCTTCCATGTAGGAGAATACCACATTGTAAACACCTGTTGCACCAGTGCCTCTGGTGCGGCCGTAACCACATTCCATACCGGCTAAGGTTTGTATTTCTAAAGCAATGTGTTCAATAACGTGACCCATCCAGGTGCCTTCTTGTACACGTTCAAAAAAACCACCTTCGTGATGTTTAGAACAACGGTGTTTCCTCATCGAAGGCATCATTTTTTCTAATCGCTCAGAAAAACCGTTTATTTTATTTGTTGGAGATTCTTCTAATTCTTCCAGATCTAATTTCATGACAATTAGTTTTTTTCTGTAATTAGACCAATAGTTTGGGCCTCGGAGAGTTTTAATTTCGATTATTTTCATTTATAGGTATATGATTACTTTCCTGGCAACAATTGCGAGTTAAAAGGTATTTTCCTCAATATACCTCTTTTTTCGCACATAAACAGTATAGTGTTTAAAATAAAGTGATAATTGAATAGCTTTACCTTAATTTATCAAGGCTTTAAGGTTAACTTTACAGTATAATTTTATTTAAAATGAATAATCCTAAAGGAAAATTAGTAATCATTGGTGGCTCTGTTGATAGGGGTAGTTTTTCAGAAAGTACGGCTGACTTACAAAGAAATTTGAAATTTTTTGAAAAAGGAATTTTAAAAAGAATCACGACAGAGTCGGTAAAAAATAATTTATCTAAAATTGAAATTATCACTACAGCCTCAAGTATACCTGAAGAAGTAGGGGATGAGTACATCAAAGCATTTGCTCAATTAAATGTGTTGAATGTTGGTGTATTGAATATTAAAACACGTGAAGAAGCGAACGCTCCTGAAACGATCGAACGATTAAAAAATGCAGACGTTGTTATGTTTACCGGCGGCGATCAATTGCGTTTAACAGCAATATTAGGTGGTACTGCTTTTCATTTGTTATTATTAGAAAAATATCAGAATGAAGATTTTATTATTTCCGGTACTTCGGCAGGAGCTGCAGCGAGTTCAAATAATATGATCTATCAGGGTAGTAGTCAGGAAGCTTTATTGAAAGGTGAAGTGAAAATTACCGGAGGATTAGGTTTTATTAATAATGTGATTGTAGATACCCACTTTGTACAACGTGGACGTATAGGCCGTTTATTATATGCTTGTGCCAGTAATCCTATTAATTTAGGAATTGGGTTAGGTGAAGATGCCGGCTTATTAATTACTAACGGTAATAGCATGGAAGCTATTGGTTCGGGTTTAATTATTTTAGTTGATGGCACACACATGCGTCGTACTAATATGACCGATGTAGAAATGGGAGAACCTGTATCTATTGAAAATTTAATAGTACATGTAATGTCGATCGGAGATCATTTTGATTTGAAAACAAAACGATTGATCATAGGACATTATACAGCTGCTGTAAAACCTTCTGTTGAGTAAAATTTGTTTTTTAACACAGAGTTTGAGAGATAAAGAGTTCACTGAGTTTTTATTTTATTAATCTCTGTGTACTTGGTTTACTTTGAAGCATCTTATAACTTATTTTGTCAGTTCGAGTGATTTTGCCTGTCTTTTGCAAAATTGTATCGAGAACGATTTCAGAAAAGACTTCTCGATACAAAAAATGAAAAGAGGCGCATTTTTCACTCGAAGTGACATGTGACCGCTATTTATAAATACCTATAAAAATATCGCTGTCGCTTGACTTTTTTGCGCGATACATTCCTTCTGAATTAAAAGGCAACTCAATATTTCCTTTGTTATCAATGGCAATTAAGCCACCTTCGCCACCTATCTTTACCAACTTATCCATTACTACAATGTCACAGGCTTCTTTTAAGGAAAGTCCTTTGTACTCAATTAAACATGAAATATCATAAGCTACAACTGAACGGATAAAAAATTCTCCATGTCCTGTACAACTTATAGCACAAGTATTATTATTGGCATAAGTTCCGGCTCCAATTACAGGACTATCTCCAACTCTTCCATATTTTTTATTGGTCATTCCACCTGTGCTTGTTCCTGCTGCGAGATCGCCATGTATATCAATAGCCACGGCACCTACAGTGCCAAATTTCTTTTCACCGTTCTCGAATTTATCTTCTGTATGATCTAAGATCATTGTATCACTTTCTTTTGCTTTTTGTAATTGTTCGTAACGCATTTGTACAAAAAAATAATCGTCGTTAGCAAACTCTGCATTTATTTTTTTAGCAAAATCCATGGCTCCTAAGCCAGCTAAAAAAACATGTTCCGATTTTTCCATCACCGCCTTTGAAAGGCTAATAGGGTTTTTAATATTGCTAACACCTGCCACAGCACCGGCTCTTAAATCTTTTCCATTCATGATGCTGGCATCCATTTCGTGTGTGCCTGTGTTGGTAAATACAGCACCTTTACCTGCATTAAATAGCGGGTTGTTTTCTAAAGACACAATTGCCAACTCAACGGCATCAAGAGCTGTTCCTCCTTTTTTTAAAATGATTTCGCCGGCATCAATAGCATCTTGTAATGCATTTTTATATGCTTGTTCTTTTTCGGCGGTCATGGTACTTTGTAAAATGGTTCCTGCGCCACCATGTATAGCTATTGCGTATTTGTTCATCATAAAATTTTAATTAAAAGTAAGGAATTAAATTCAGCCAATTTCTTTTTAGTGACCTGATCATGAAAATATATTAAAGACTGTTACTGGTTCTTTTCCACTTTTTCTTCTTTTTCCTTTTCTTCTTTGTCACCATTTTTCTTTTTAAAGTAACCTTTTAAAAGAATATTGTGGCTAGCCGCTTTCATGTTTTGTTTAAATCCTCCAGCACCTTGTTTAATATTAATAAGAGCTTCATCTACATTTTGTGCAAATACAGTATCCATAAATACTTTTCCAATAGTTCCTTTGCCATTGCGTATGTTACCTATAATAACGGCAAGGTCTCCAGTCATATTTGCCGCGTTATCACTAGTTGTTTTTATTTTTGATAAAACTTCATCAATACTTACCGGTTGCGTTGTTTGAAGAACATCGTTATCAGATATGACTTGTTTACTAGTTGTGCCAGGAATAATCAACACAATTTTATTTCCCATTAATCCATCAGATCCAATAATTGCTTTGGCATCCTTTTTTATGA
>Ga0066415_1000093_pt1 | contig 14530 bp, 18 predicted proteins | sample LakWasMet21_HOW5_2_FD_59542 | JGI IMG/M metagenome (GOLD analysis project Ga0066415, IMG submission 59542) | Freshwater sediment methanotrophic microbial communities from Lake Washington under simulated oxygen tension - Sediment Metagenome 21_HOW5 | ecosystem: Environmental > Aquatic >... | reverse complement strand
TGAGGATGAGAGTTCACATCATTAGGCTCACCATGTGTAGCCCAACGCGTATGTCCAATTCCAATAGTACCTGATAAATCTTTACCCTTAGTAAAATCTAACAGATCAGATACTTTTCCTTTTTTCTTATAAACGTTCATTGAACCTTCTTTCGATATCATTGCCACTCCGGCACTATCATACCCACGGTATTCTAAACGTTGTAATCCTTTAATTAAAATTGGAAATGCCTCGCGGCTCCCAATATATCCTACAATTCCACACATACTTTTTTGATAAAAAACTTAGCTAATATAACACTATTTTTGCGAATTTATTGTGTGAAAAAACGATAAAAACGTAGATTATTTTTTTGAGACAATCTTCTCTAAAGCTTCGCTGAGATTAGAAAAACGAAAGACAAACCCTTCGTTGACAAGCTTTTGGTTACTGATTCTCGTCCCCGTTAATACCATATTGGCCATTTCGCCTAAGATCAATTTCAAAACAAAAGCCGGTGCATTGGGCATGAAAAAAGGCTTGTGTAATGATTTTGCTAATTGAACCGAAAACTCTTTGTTGGTAATATGCTCAGATGTCACCGCGTTGTAAACGCCTTTATAGCAGTGATTAAACAAGGCTTCCGTAAATATAGAAACCAAGTCATCTAAATGTATCCAGGGCATGTATTGTTTTCCGGAGCCTAAAGCAGAGCCTAGTCCTAATTTAAACTGTGGTAATAATTTTTTCAAAGCCCCGCCTTCAGCGCTCAACACCACTCCAATTCGAATAATAGTGGTTTTATCAGAATTTAAAGAAATAGTATTGTAAGCATTTTCCCATTGCACACAGGTTTCTGATAAAAAATCTTTTGTGCCGCTATCAGATTCCGAAAATATATTGTTAGAAGTCGTCATGCCGTAAATACCAATGGCACTGGCGCCAACAAAGGATTTCAATTGAATGTTTTTTAGTTTAACTGTATCGGTAATCAACTTCATGCTATCCACTCTGGAAGTAACAATATCGCGTTTTCGTTGGTCTGTCCAGCGTTTTTCTGCAATGCCTTCACCGGCCAAATGTACAATATGATCAAGTCCTTCAAATGCAGCGATATCAATTTGTTGTTGTTCAACATTCCAAAAGAAAGATTTTACATTACCTGATTGCTTAGGTGTTCTCGATAACACTCTTACTTCATGCCCTTGAGCCATCAATTTTTTTGACAAGGCTCTGCCTACTAATCCTGTTCCCCCACTTATTAAAACTGCTGCCATACTCAAACTAATTTTTATTATAAGTTACAAATTTGCCTTAACTTTGCTTAAAGATAATTGATAATTATGGCATTAGAATACGACGTTCATATTTTTGTTTGTACTAACCAACGAACAGGTACCGAAAAATTAAGTTGTGGCGAAGCCCATGGTTTAGAATTAGTAGGTGAATTTAAAAAACAATTGAAAGACCTTAACGTAGGATTAAAAACCCGCGCCAATCGAAGTGGTTGTTTAGGTATTTGTGATTTTGGTCCAACCATCGCTATTTATCCGGAAGGAACTTTTTATGTTGGAGTGCAAAAAGAAGATGTAAAAGAAATCATTCAATCGCATATTTTAAATAAAACCATCGTTGATCGTTTACTGTTAAAAAGATAAGATGACACCCGATGTTTTACATAGTTTAGAAAAAACAGACTTGTTTGAAAAATTTAAACATCAAATGCACAGGGATTTTGAACTAAGTGGCCTCGTAGAATATTCGCCCAACATCAGTTCTAATCATTTGAATTTGTTGTATGATCAGGTACTAAATTCTGTTTTACAAATTGAAAAAAATAGTTTCAGTGGATTAACAACATTGTTATATAGAATTGATATTACCGAACACCAAATAAACACTGCGGCTCATCAACACCCAACAATGTCTTTACATCATATCATTGTAGAGTTGATCATAAAGCGCGAGTTGCAAAAAGTAGTTTTAAAAGAACAATTTTCTAAATAATGAACGTAGATATTAGAAAAGGAATTCCCAGCGACATTCCAGAGGTTTTGCATTTAGTAAAAGAATTAGCCGCTTTTGAAAACGCTCCCAATGAGGTGGAAGTTACCGTTGAAGAAATGACAGAATGGGGTTTTGGTTATGATAAACAATTTGATTTTTTTGTAGCCTTAGAAAACAATATTATCATTGGTATCGCACTCTACTATTTTAAATACAGCACCTGGAAAGGGAAATGTTTGTTTTTAGAAGACATTATTGTGACTGAAACCCACAGAGGAAAAGGTATTGGCAAATTGCTATTTGATCAGGTGGTTATTATAGCAAAAGAAACCAAAGTGCGCCGTATGGAATGGCAAGTACTGGATTGGAATACTACAGCCATAGAGTTTTACAAAAAATATGGTGCACACTTAGATGGCGAATGGGTTAATTGTAAATTAACCAATCATCAATTAGAGAAGATGTAATTACTTCGTTTTAACGAAAACGTGTTTAATGTTTTTCTTTCCTGTTTCACGTTCATCGATCTCAAACTTGTTTAAGTTTTTGATCAAAGGCAACATTTTTTCGAAACCATAATTTCTTGAATCAAAATCCGGTTTCTTTTTTAAAATTAAATTGCCCAATTCTCCCAAGAAAGCCCAGCCATTTTCATCGGCCAGATCAGAAATACTATCACGAATTAATTTAGTTAACTCCTGATCAATTTTATTAATTGGCGCTGCTTGTTGGGGTGTAACTTTTTTTGAATGTTTAATGTCTGTTTTTTCTGCAACCACTGCTTCTTTCCCTTTCAGGATCTCAATGTAAATGAATTTATCGCAAGCGGTAATAAAAGGTCTCAATGTTTTTTGTTCGCCAATACCAATTACTTTCATGCCCGCTTCTCTTAATCTGGTTGCTAACCTCGTAAAATCACTGTCACTTGATACAATACAAAAACCATCTACTTTTCCTGAATATAAAATATCCATCGCGTCAATAATCATAGCACTATCGCTTGAATTTTTTCCTGTAGAGTAGCTGTACTGTTGAATGGGAGTGATCGCGTTTTCCAGCAACACATTTTTCCAGCCCGATACGGTTGGTTTTGTCCAATCGGCATAAATACGTTTAAATGTGGGAGTTCCGTATTTGGCAATCTCTTCAAACATTTGTTTAACATTCGCATAAGGAACATTATCAGCATCAATAAGTACTGCCAGTCTTAGATCTTTAATTGCATCCATAGTTTTATTATAAAGTGATTGAATTTAACAAGAAACGATCTTGTATGTGTGCCTAACACTTATAGATAAAGGTACAAAATTTAAAGAGTAAAGACCTTTTTACAATCCCTTGATACAATCTACAAAAAACTTCACTTTGTTTTTATCTAAATCAGGATATAAGCCATGTCCTAAATTAGCAATGTAGCGCTGTTTACCAAAAGCAGAAACCATTTTGCGCGCAGTCGCTTCAATCGTTTTTTCATCAGCATATAACATACATGGATCGGCATTGCCTTGTAACGTTTTACCATTACCAATAATGATACGAGCATCTTGTGGATTGATCGTCCAGTCTAAACCAATGGTGTTGCAATTTAATTTAGCCATATCGGCTAAAGCAAAATGAGCATCCTTAGCAAATACTGTTACAGGTGCCAATGGTTCAATGGCGTCACAAATTTTTGAAATGTATTTTAAAGAAAATTCTAAATATTGCTCGTGTCCCAAAACTCCCGCCCAACTATCAAATAACTGGATCATATCTGCACCTGCTGCTATTTGTCCTTTTAAATAGTTGATGGTGCTTTGTGTGATTTTTTCTAATAACTGATGTGCTAATGCCGGCTCCTGGTATAAGAATTTTTTTGCCTGACTAAATGTTTTACTGCCACTTCCTTCAACCATGTATGCCATTAAGGTCCATGGTGCACCGCCAAATCCAATTAAAGGCACACGGTTATTCAATGTTTTTTTGGTTAACTTAATCGCTTGTATCACATAATCCAGGTCTCCTGCTTCGGCAATACGCAGATCGTTAATGTCTTTTTGCGATTTAATGGTTTTTTCAAAATTAGGGCCTTTGGCTTCTATCATTTGATATGGCAAACCCATCGCTTCAGGTATCACTAAAATATCCGAAAAAATAATGGCAGCATCTACTCCTAAAATATCAACCGGCTGAACTGTCACTTCGCAAGCTAATTCAGGATTTTTTACAAACTCGATAAAATTTTTTGCTCTGCTACGCGTAGCTCTGTACTCAGGTAAAATTCGTCCTGCCTGACGCATTAACCATACTGGGACACGTTCTACTTGTTCTCCTTTTGCTGCTCTTAATATTAAGTCGTTTTGATACATTAGTCTATAATTTCGTTAAGATTGTTTTTTATTCTGTTGCAAATATCGTCTGTTGGTAAATCGTTGTCGTCTTCCCCAAACGGATCTTCAATTTCCTCAGCGATTAATTCTATACTGGCAAACACATACAATACGATCATGGCGATTGCTATGGTGGTGTATTTAAATTCACTTCCAAAAAATATTGGTAAAGTAATGGTGTATAAAAATATCATCTTCTTTAAAAAGATGTTGTATGAATAAGGAATTGGAGTGTTTTTAATCCGTTCGCAAACACCAATGTTATCCGTAAATGATTTCAGCTCTTCATTTAAAATAAACAAATGTTCATTCGCCAGAATATTTCTTTTATGTAGGGAATTAATTCGCTCATATAATACTTTTACAATTTTATTTGGTTTGTGGTTTGCATCAGCAAATTCTGATAAAGACAAATTTTCGGATACGATGAATTCGTTTTGAATGTATTTATCACGTAAATGATTTTTAGCCGCAAACACATAATTTGTGATGAGCGTTTTTAATTCTTCTCTTTCTTTAGCATATTCTTTAGGCACAAAGGCTGATAATTTAAGTGCGAGATTTCTGGAATTATTGACAAAACTACCCCAGGCTTTGCGGCCCTCCCACCATCGATCATAAGCCGAATTGGTTCTGAACACCAACAACATGGATAACACAAACCCCAAAATGGAATGCATTACCGTTGGGTTTTTAGTCTCTACGTGAAAATAATGTACCTCAGCTGCTACAACTATAGCGGCATACACACCAATAAAAAAAATAGAGGGCAATAGTTTTCTAAACGTATCGCTTTTATGAAATTGAATTATTAAGGTGAACCAGTCTTTTGGGTTATAGGTGATCATATTCGGTCACAAAGTTAACATTTAACACTTTAAAACGTGCCCAAAACGCGCTATAAATTGCTTATTTTTTATGCTACGGAAGTTTTGCTTACGAAGAGAGGCTTCAAACCAGTTTATAAAGTCTTTTTCTTCGCATTCGATTCCGCATTTTTTGCCTTTTAAAAACTCGGCAACTGTTACTTTTCCCTGATCATCAATTATTACATACAGCTCAGCATATAAACTTTCGCAGGAATTACAATTTAGTTTTTTTACCTTACATTTTTTCTTTAAATCAGAGTAATCAAAATAGTTCCAGTTATTCTCAAAAGCAGTCCACTCCGCTTTTTCTTCGTTAGAAAACGAATGATAGCATTGATACAATCGTAAAGTATCTGATTGCGAGAATAAATCCTTATTCTTTAACAGACCCATTAGCAGAAACAGAGTTAAAATCCAGAAATTTTTCATATTTCAGTAAAGTTTATACAATTTTATGGATATAAATTACCGCTCATAACTTTCCAATAATCATTTCGACCAATTATATTGTCATTGACATTTTAATGGTTTAGATTCATATAAATATAGACTTAAATATGAAGCATTTTATCTACTCATTAATTACCATTTTTTCATTTACAACCATAAAAGCTCAACACTACTGCGCTGAACATAAAGCAAAACATTTTGCTAATAAAAAAATGGCTTCTGTATCAAAAACTTCTTCTACGCAATCTGTACCCGAAAACATGTACGATCTTAAATTTTACCACCTCAATATAAATGTAGAGCGGAACTCTTTATTTATTAGTGGGAATGTAAAAAGTACCGCCAAAGTTGTTACAACAACCTTAGATACATTTGCTTTTGTTTTACATCAAAACCATACTATTGATTCTGTTTACGTTAATGGAGCAAAAAGAGTATTTATCCGTCGCGATAGTTTGGTTTTAGCAACGGCAGGAACGCCGATTTTGCAAAATCAATTATTTGATGCGATCGTTTATTACAAAGGAACTTGCCCAAGTGGCGGTACAGCAGCTATTGGAAATGGTTATAATACGGATACTTCTCCATCATGGGGTAACGAAGTAAGCTGGAGTTTGAGCGAAAGCTTTGTGGCTTACGAATGGTTTCCGTGCAAACAAGATTTAAAAGATAAAATTGATTCATCCTGGGTTTTTGCAACTACTGATTCGGTGAACATGGTCGGCTCTAATGGTTTATTAAAAAATATAGTAATAGTAGGAAACAAAAAACGGTATGAATGGAAATCAAAACATCCTATTGATTATTATTTAATTTCCGTTTCTACTGCTAAATACAAGCAATATAATTTATATGCCAAGCCGCAATACTTAGCGCCGGATTCTGTTTTTATTCAAAACTTTATTTATGATAATGCCATTAGCAATCCTGCATGGAATACACAAAAAACAGCTTTAAATAAAATTAAACAAACGATTGAGTTGGAGTCAAATTTATTTGGCATGTATCCTTTTTATGATGAAAAATATGGCCATTGTATGGCGCCACTTGGCGGAGGCATGGAACATCAAACTATGACTACACTCGGTTTTTTTGATTTTGAAATTGACGCACATGAATTAGGCCATCAATGGTGGGGCGATAATGTAACCTGCAAAGCCTGGAAAGATATTTTTATTAATGAAGGATGGGCAAGCTATACCGAATATTTATGTGATCAATATCTTCCCTCCATTTCCGGAACATCTGCTGCCTCTAAAATGAATTCAGTACATAATAATGTCATGTCTCAGCCCGGTGGAAGTTCTTACTTTACAAATGCAGATACTATGAATTCTTCTGTGATCTTTGATTCGCGTTTAACATACGATAAAGGTTCTGCTATTATTCATATGTTAAGATATACGATCAATAATGACTCAACCTTTTTTAATGCTATTCGTAGTTTTCAGAATACTTACAAAGGTAGCACTGCCAGCGTGATTGATTTTAAAACATTTATGGAAACATACACCAGCATTAACTTAACACAATTTTTTAACCAATGGTATTATGGCGAAGGCTATCCTACTTTTAATGTGAAATGGAATCAAGTAAGTGGGTCGTTTTTATTACAATCTATACAAACTCAATCTATGCCTTCCTCTGTTCCTTTATTTATTACCGATATGGATTACCGTATTACGCGAACAGGAAAAGCAGATACCATTGTGAGATTAAACCATGCACAAGCAACAGAAAATTATACCTTAGCTTTAACGGGAACAGTAACCAGCGTATTTTTGGATCCAAGTAATTGGATATTAAATAAGACAGTTGGTCCAGTAAAAGACCCTAATCTAGGCGTAAATGGATTGAATGAAATGTATTTAGAATCTTCTGTATTTATTGGGCCAAACCCAACATCAGATGTGTTGAATGTATATTTATATACTAATCAAAAAGCAGTTGTTGAAGTATTGGACATCAGCGGAAAATTAGTGCTATCGCAAACTATAAGTAAGCATGCAGAATTTGATATCTCAAAATTTGCTAATGGGATTTATACGCTGAACATTAAAGGCGATCATGAGGTTTTAAAATCAGTGAAGGTGATAAAGAATTAATTTCAAGCTAAAGATTATAAGAACTAAACCTGTCTTGCAAAAAGATCAAGATGTGCTTATAAAACATAAGCCTATAAGGTAGTTATGTGCAACTGCATGAAAAATAAACTCTTGACAATAATAATTGTATTTCAATTTTGCATGACATTCGGGCAAAGCAAATTAAACGTTGAACCAAACTTTGAATTTAGAAATTCTACAGGAAGATTCATTAAAATTACCAGAACAACATTTAACGTAGACTCGAGCAAAATAGAAGACAACTACGTTTTATCAAAAGACAATAGCGTGGCAAGTGGACATATGGGACATGTTGGAAATATAATAAGAGTAGACTATATTGCTGTTGACGACAGCACCAAAGACACTTTATTTGTGAAATCTTATGGGCTAAACGAAATTAATAAAAAAATATTTTCAATAAATATTACCAGCGGGACAATAGAGAAATTGCCACAACCTTTAAACCCATTACCAAAATTATTATTTAAAGCAAAAGGCATCGAAAATGTAATGAGTTTGAATGATCCCATTGATTTAAAACTAATTGATAAAAGAAAAGTAATGGGAAAAATAATTGCTTTTGACAATGAAAGTATTACCCTAAAAGATACCCTCGATAAATCTATCACAGTATTAAGAAAGGAAATATTTGGACTTAAAAATTGTGGCCCAACTTGGTCAGTTGGTTCCAAATCTTTTTTTTATAATTGTAACTATACCAATATCGAGAATTTAAGGTTTAAAACTGTACGACAACAAAAAGTAGTGCGTGGTCCAAATAACATCCATTGGGAATGGAAAGAATAAGCAGCAGCAAATAACCGCACCTAAAACTTATGCGGGCACAAGCATTTGCAATAAATGCCGCTTCGCGAAAGACATTCATTTGTATTGCAAATGCGTAGAAACATTTTATCTTTGTTATTAATATTCGGTTGACAATGCCCTGAGCCGCACAAGTTCTAGCTGCCATCCGTTAGCAGTCATGCTATGACGACAGTGCTACCTTGAAACTGAATGCAAGAAATTCACAATGACAACAACTAATAAGCCTACAGGACAACACGACTTACCCAAAACGTATTTGAGACGATTCTCTATTGACCCCAATGACCGCAATCTTAAAAGCATGGTTTATTGCTTTTGGACAAATCAATATGAAACCAAGACCGAGCCCACATCTATTGATTCAAAAAAATTTAAAGAGGATGACTTCTATACAATCAATCACGACACAGAGCCATACGCATTTGAAAACTACTTCAGAGTTGAAATAGAGCCGCTATACAACAAAATAATGACAGAGGTAGAGAGCGAGTTGAATTTATCTTTTGAGTGCCGACAGTTTTTGATTCTTTGGCTTTACAATAACAAGTATCGTAACAAAGCCAATCGAGCAAACCTTGCGCGAATAACTAATTTTATGATTGAAGTTCCTTACTCAATGCAACACGGTAAAGAAAAATTTGAGCCGCTAAAAGAGGTAGCGAAAAAATATGCGGCTATAAAAGCAAAAGAAATTCAGCTTGATTCACTAATCAAAGAGGACTTGCTCATGGAGTTTGACAAAGGAATGGGAACAAAGCATTGGATGGTTCTTAAATCAAAATCGGGTAACCAGTTTTTGACGAATGACAATCCAGGTTTTTCGGTTAATATGGAAATGGGAGTTGTTGACATTAATTCTCTCAACAGTTTTTATGCGACAAATGCCAAGGCATCTAACTATTTCATTTTGTCGCCAAAGTATTGTTTACTCATAAGTCCATTTTGGCAAGGGACTCCAATGGAAACATCAATTCACAATCAGAAAATAGAATTCAAGGTAACTAATGACAAGCACATTGACTTCATAAATTATTGCACCAAAGTAACACGGACAACATTTTTAATTTCCAACGACAAGAACTTGATTGACAAACAAACAAAGCAAAATGAAACGACACGATAACAAACTTCTAATAAACAGTCGTGCGGTCTTGGGGTTTGACAACTTCGGACAGAGAGAAGCACGAACCGCTAACAGCACCTTTGCTCCAAAACATTACCGCTAATTGTTAAGGACGAATTAAGAGACATCACAAAAAACAAATACTTTTCGTTCTATTGAGCTTAAGTTTCTTAGCGACCTTTTCACAAACAAATACTTTTCAGGACAAATTTTCAAAGCTTTGTGATTGCTCTATAACCCTAAAGACAAATTTAACCAACGAATTTACATCGGACTTCAAGACTTTAATGCCCCAACAATAATCATGACAGACAGTTACGCCATCGACTATGCTTCTAAAGCGCATTATTCAAATGAGCTGGCAAAAGAACTCAAAGCAAACATTGTAATGGTCAAACACCTTTTTTGTTGGTATTTACAGCCACGAAAGCTATGCCTTAACTAGCCGCAGAATAGAAAACAGCGAGCTGATAAAACAATGTGCCACTGATACGGGCTGATTGTCCCGTCTTTAGCAAATAACATTTTTTCTATAACTTTAAGATTAGTAATTTATTTACAACTAACCTAAATCTACTTTTTTCAGAATCGTTTTTAAAATAGTTTCTTTATCTATTTTCTTTGTACAGAAAAACCAATCATAACATTTCATCCCAGTTGTATTTTCCATACGATCCTTAGCTACACCACACGAACCTGCTGTAGGAACAATTACTTCATCACCAGGCTGCCAATCAGCTGGCGTAGCAATAGAAAACGCATCAGCCGCTTGCATGGCAATTAATGCCCGGTACAATTCTTCAAAGTTACGACCAAGACTTAATGGATAATAGATCAAGGCTCTTATTATTCCCTTCGGGTCAATAAAGAAAACAGCTCTTACAGCTTTTGTATTACTTTCACCGGGCATAACCATTCCATACTTTTTAGCTACTTCCATTGTTATGTCTTCAATTAAGGGAAACTTTACTTCAATATCCTTCATGCCTTTGTATTCGATCTTTTCCTTAATAGTTCGTAGCCACGCAATGTGGCTATACAAACCGTCAACTGATAATCCAACCAATTTACAATTAGCTTCGTTAAACTTTCCTTCCATACTTGCAAAGGTCATAAATTCGGAAGTGCATACCGGTGTAAAATCAGCAGGGTGACTAAATAAAATTACCCAGCTTCCTTTATAATCAGCAGGGAAATTTATATCTCCTTGAGTGGTTATTGCTTTAAATTCTGGAGCAGGTTCGCCAATTCGTGGCATTGCTATTTTTTGTTCATTTACCGTTTCCATTTTCTAATCGTTAGATTTATAATTATGTATTTGAAAAGTACTTATTTTCCTTTTCCAGACCAAACTGGTTTTCCCATTCGATCTCTCAATTTAAGTGTATTACCAGCTTTAACAACATCTCTGGCAATCAGAGTTTGTTTTGAATCGATGTTTACCTTTGAACCTTTAACTATCACTTTATCTCCAACCTTTAACTGAACAGTTTGTTTATCCAAATACCATTTAGGGCCAAGATGAACAGGGTACATTTCCGTTTCTGTTTTTACTATTATATGAATTCCTTTAGAAGTCCCTTGTTTCATAACAATTTGTTCAACAGCGGTAATTTCACCTTTAATTTCAATAAAGGTTTTTTCATCGTACATTTTATTGTACTGCGACTTTCTTCCCCAATTACTGGTATCGTTTTGAGCCATTAAAATACTCGATGAAAAGAGAATCATCATTGCTGTTAAATTAAAAATAGTTTTCATAGTAACTTGCTTTTAGTCAGGTCAAATGTAGGACACGTTGTAAAATTTAAATATGATAAGGCTCATACATGTTAATGATGTTTATCATCAGATAGTTTTTCTCTAAAAAACATCTTTACTGCAACCGCAACAAGTATTCTAAGGATGACATAAATTATCAGCAGATCATTATGACTTTATAAAATAACTGACAAACATCACTCCTAAGTGTGACTTCGAACATTATAAGACGATAAAACTCATGTACATTTGTGATGAGACTAAGTTTCCTCCCTAATTTCAGATTGAGCTTTGCTGTCCTAGACTCTCTTTTTATTACCCTTTTAAAAAATGAAAAAATTTTTAATTCCCCTGTCCGCAACTCTTTTTATTGCAAGCGCAATTTTAACAAGTTGTAGTACTCGTACTAATACAGTAGAAGATACAAAAGAAAATGTTGCCAAAGCGAAAAAAAATCTTGACCAAGCCGCCGAAGAATATCAGGCTGAAATCGAAAATTACCGTAAAGAGGCATCAGCAAAAATCTCAGATAATGACAAAATTATCGCCAATTTTAAAACAAAAATTGAACATGAGACAAAAGATGTTAAAGCCGAATACGAAAAGAAAATAGCTCAATTGGAACAGAAAAATAAAGAGCTAAAACAAAAGATGAACGATTACAAAGCAGAAGGCAAAGAAAAATGGGAAGTATTTAAAACAGAATTCAATCACGATATGGATGAATTAGGTAAAGCTTTCAAAGACTTAACTGTTAATAATGTAAAATAGTTCATATATCTAAATCAATAAAAACTAACAACAGTACAGATAAAACTAAAAAATTCATCGGCTAAACCTCTAACAACAACTATCAAAATAACTATTCACTTAAAAAAAATAAAATCATGAGAAATCTATTATATATATTAGCTGTAATTATTGTAATTGCTTGGGCAATTGGCTTTATTGGTTATAGTGCAGGAGGTTTAATACACATACTACTGGTAATTGCTCTTATTTCAGTATTACTAGGTATCATTCAAGGCAGAAGAGCTTCTTAACCATAAGCATAGGGGTCTAACGTTTCCTTGTGTAAACCCTTTTCGTTCAGACAGACCGATAAACAACCATTAATGGGTTAATAACAAAACGCTGTATTCCGGAGACAATGGGATACGAGCTGCGTTTTCGCACCATATAACAGCAGTAGTTGTTGGTATAATTTTGCAGACTAGGTCATCGCAGGGCCGGTTTGTTTGTCCGGTTGGCACCGGATTTTTCATTTGGCGTTACTAACAAACATTTGTACATTTAATAAACAGTTTTGCGTATAGACGCAGAAGCTGCGCCAAACGTTAGCGATAAGCATAAAACAACAAACGACACGGCCTAAAAACAAATAACATGGATAAAATTAAAAAAATACTGATCGCAATTGACGATGGCCCTACCTCTGAAAAAGTCGCTTCATCCGGTTTTCAATTGGGACAACAACTAAATGCTGAAATTGCTTTAATAAGCGTTGTCGACACGACAGCTCTTATGACTGATGGTGGTGTAACACCAGGAGAACTAGAAGACATCATAAAAAATGATTTCAAAAAAAATCAGCAATTGCTCACTGACAAAATATTCAAGGACTATAAAGTCTGGACTTTTGTAGAAAAAGGAAAACCATTCGAAACTATTTTAAAAGTTGCTGAAGAATGGGAAGCGGATTTAGTTGTAATGGGCACACATGGCAGAACCGGATTATCCCATTTAATTATGGGTAGTGTTGCCGAAAAGGTAATAAGGCATTCAACAAAACCTCTGTTTATTATCCCCACCAAATAAAAATGAAAAATGGAAGACTCAAAAAATGAAAATAACGCTCTCGTCAAAGAAATAATTAAACAACAAAATGCAAGAGAACATTTAGCAAATGAGCGTACACTATTAGCGTGGATAAGAACCAGTATTGGGATTATGGCTTTTGGTTTCGTAGTTGTTAAATTTTCTCTGTTTATTAAACAGATTTCTCTTTTGTTGGATAAAAACATAACCATTCCTAAGCAACATGGCTATTCTTCGGCGATAGGTATATTGCTGGTTGCAGTAGGTGCATTCGTCTTACTTCTATCCTATCTAAAATATAAAAAAACAGAAAAGCAATTGAATAATGAAAATTTTAAGTCGTCATCAACGCTTGTTTTTTCTTTAACTACGGTCATTCTTTTAATAAGTGTATTCCTCATTTTATACCTAATTGAAAACATAAGCAGGTATTAAATAAATTTAACCAAGAAATGATAGAAAAACTTCTTCCCAAAATACATCATGCTACAGAAACACTTCCAAGATCTATTGTAAAAACTATTTCTTACCGTTTAATTATCTTAATTCTTGACTTTACTTCAATTTACGTTTTTACAGGTCAAGTAAAAGTTGCATTGGGTTTTATGATAGTAAGCAATATATACTCGACACTTGGTTTCTTTTTCCACGAGAGACTTTGGGATAAAATAAAATGGGGTAAAATAATTTACAAAAAGACTGACAAATAATTAATAGTCCAATCACAATATAAAAAACATTAATGCAATAAAGGTTAGTGTTCTAAAATACACCGGCACTACGCTCGAAAAAATTATTTTTCATTTTGGCGCTACCGCCTGAAATTTTAATTAGACAACGGCATAATAAACGAAAAGACACTTATGACAGCAACAGAACAAATAGAGCAAGCGATAACAAATTTTGTAAGAGGTGGAGACAACAGCGATACAGTTATGTTAGATAAAATTCTGCATAAAGACTTTAGAGTAACTAACAATGGTTTTATGGGAACATCGGGCGTTACTCTTATTGACAAACAAAAATATTTATCAAATATCAGAGACGGTGTTTTTGGTGGGTTACCAAGAAAAATGGCGATAGAAAGTATTGACTGTAGCGAAACAATTGCTATGGTTAAACTACGCTTAGAAAGTTCCGAAAATCATTTTGTGTCATATAATTCATTAGTATTAGACACCGACAACGAATGGAAACTTATAAATAATCTAGCCGTCG
>Ga0066415_1000090_pt1 | contig 14746 bp, 16 predicted proteins | sample LakWasMet21_HOW5_2_FD_59542 | JGI IMG/M metagenome (GOLD analysis project Ga0066415, IMG submission 59542) | Freshwater sediment methanotrophic microbial communities from Lake Washington under simulated oxygen tension - Sediment Metagenome 21_HOW5 | ecosystem: Environmental > Aquatic >... | reverse complement strand
TTACGCATAATATTGATTACTGGACGGATAAAAGTGGTATTGTTAATTTTAAAATTGTTTCGCAAGAAGAATCTGAAAGTCCGTTATTATCTTTTAATACTTATACTACAGCCCGGGAACGCCTGGAAAGTTTAATAGAAGAGCAAACGCTGTGCTTACGTTATTGTGGTTTAACCAGCGAAGGATCTGTTTGCTTTAATCATCAAATAAAAACCTGCAATGGCATTTGTTGTGGAGAAGAAGAAAAAGAAGACTACAACAAACGAGCCAATAAAATATTAGACAAGTATTTATTCAGAGACAAAAACTTTTTAATTGTGGAGCCGGGCAGGAACGAGAACGAACGATCCGTGGTATTGGTTGAAAACAGACACTTTGCAGGTTATGGCTATTTTGATGCGAGTGATCAAATTTCAACAACAGAAGAGCTCAAATCATTTGCCAATAGAGGAACGTACTATGCCGATTCGGATGATATTATCCGTGGCTGGTTAGAAAAACAGAATAGAGTAAAGAAGATCGTAATTGAATAGTAAGCTAATAATTGCATACTTTTGAAAACCATGTTAAACACTCAATACGCCGAAGTATACACCGATGGATCGTGCCATACGCAATTATGTGTAGGAGGCTGGGCCGCTATTGCGTTTGTAGATGGACAAAAAATAACTTTATCGGGTAAAGAAGAAAATACCACACATAACCGTATGGAATTATTATCGGTGATCAATGCGGCTGAATATATTCTTGAACATTTTAAAACAGTTAAAGAAATTCGTTTAGTGTCTGATAGCCAGTATGTGATTGGCTTGATCCGTAGAGAAGCAAAATTTAATGCCAGCGATTATACCACCAAAGCAGGTAAAGATATTCGTAATGTGGATCTGGTGAAACGTTTATTAGAACTTACGAAAATCATAAGTATTCAGTTTGAAAAAATAAAAGCACATCAAAAACAAACAGATATTGCTAATTATAATATCGACGTAGATAAACTTTGCCGTCAAATAGTAAGGGATGCCGTAAAAGCATCATTGTAAAGTAATCTGTAGGTTTCCTCGTTTTAATTAGTTACATTAGATAGTATTACTGCGTTCTTTAAGAATCGTTTTTAAATACTGATCATGCAATTAATTATTGGGTTGTTGATTTTGAGTTCCTCCAATAAACAATTAAAATAAATGGTGTATGTGTTTTTCTACTGAAGCAAGTTTTGGAGCAGGGGCAATATTAACGGTTGTTGGAATTGCTACCTTAAGAAAAACAAAGTCGCGATCGCAGTTGGCATTTGCAGCTATTCCTTTAATTTTTGGGATTCAACAGTTTATTGAAGGTTTTGTCTGGCTATCATTGTCTAATGCAGATTATGCTTATTTAAAGCAAACACCCGCCTATTTATTTTTGATTATCGCCCAGGTTGTTTGGCCCATTTGGATCCCACTTTCTATGTTCTTAATGGAAAAAGAAGAGAAACTTAAAAAATTCTTGGCAGGTTTGTTGGCCATTGGTATAATTTTATCTTTATGTGTGATCTACAATTTAACCACTTATACCATACTACCGGAAATTATGGAGCATCACATTCATTATACATTAAACATTCCAAGTTGGATGATTCCAATAGGTGGTTTTTTGTATTTTTTGCCAACGGTTATTTCTCCTTTTGTATCAAGCGTTAAGCGCACTAATTTTTTAGGTATGACGATCTTAACCTCTTACTTGGTATCGAAACTGTTTTTTGAACAGAATGTGATTTCCGTATGGTGTTTTTTTGCCGCCCTGATGAGTGTTATTGTGTACGTTGTTATAAAAGATGTACCTGAGCATAAACCAACTAAAAAGAGTCGTTCGTTTAGGAAGTAATTTGTATTTAATTTAATTCAAGTACTTGATTGCCACTTGTTTTTTTGAAATGGGTATCGAAAGTTGCCGGAAGTATTTTAATAGTATCATTGTTTTGGATAATTTCTAATTCTTTAAGATTAAAAATGCGACCGTTTATGAAATTTTGATTGTAAACCTTGTAATGATCATTGCTTAATTCTCCAAAAACAACAGCACAGTTTGCAGGTATTTTTAGTGTAAAGCTGGTTAAAGAAGTGTCCAGATCTATTGGTATTTGGTTGTTGTTCCAGTCTATTTCATTAGAACTGTTTAATTTGTATAATAAGGGTTGATTTGTGAAGATCGGAAATCCATTTTCAATTTCTTTTATCGTGTAATTAATAGTTACTTCTGATTGACTGGTGTTACTAACCACAAAATATTCTTGCCAGGAGCAACTTGCTAGGCACATTATGAGTGTGATGGCGAAAATTGTTTTTATTGCTTTATACATTGCCTAGTTATTTTTGTTCCATTCGTTTTTGTTGTTCACTGATGTTTATTGTTTTTTCAAGCCGTGATGATCTGGTTTTTTCTTGTTTGGCGCTCATGATCCAATGGATCATTACCTTTTTGTAGGAAGAAGCTTGCGCATTAAAAAAGTCCCATGCTAACTTATTCTTTTTAAATTGTTTTTCATAAATAGGATCAAGATCATCAGGCTCTTTTTCGTGAGAATAAATTCTTGATCTGTTTTCTTTTCTTAAATCAAATGCTTTTTGGCCCTCCGGCGTCATAAGCCCTGATTTATTGAGTTCCTCAACTTTCTTTATATTGATATCACTCCAAATGCTTGTGCTTTTTCGTGGTGTAAATCGAATGCAGTAGCTTTCTTCATTAATGGATCTTCTTACACTATCTATCCAGCCAAAGCAAAGTGCCTGATCAACAGATTGCGACCAGGTCATTGAAGGTTTTCCGCTCCCTATCTTATAGAAACCAACGATGAGTTCTGTTTCTTTTTTGTGGTTTTTTTTTAACCATTTTCTAAATTCTGCTTGTGTTGCAAAAAAAGTTATTGTCATTTGTAATTAACTCATTTGTAAAATTATTTTTTAATCAATGATGCTTCAATCATTCCTTTTAAAACTTTAATATCAATATCCTCTAGCTTATTTATGTAGAGGCAGCCAACACCGGTTTTATGTTTACCTAATTTTTTAAGAGCGTCAGCATGTTCTTTTATGCCAACACTAATGTATAAGGATAAATTTGCTTTGCGAGGAGAGAATCCGATCAGAAGCCAGTCTACTTCTCTGCCCGTGGCTGGACTTTTGTATCTTTTATTGCCAAACCCAATGATTGAGCTGCCCCATAATACCGGTTCTTCCCCGCTGGCTTTTTTCATCATTTCTAAAATCACAAAACTGTCCTTACGCTTTTGTTCATTCTCAATAGCATTGATAAAATCATCAACGCTTACAGAAGTTGGTTTTGTTTTTATTTCAACCAGTTTTGATTTTTTTTCGGCCATATAAAATTATTATGAGATTACATTTCGTATGCAGTTACAACTTGTGTGTTTTGAGATCTATTGGAACGTTGTTTTTGTTGTTGCGATTATTTTTCAAGAATGTTTTTCAAATTTGACAAACTTGTATCCATATCTTTCACAAGCATTTTTTCTATCATTGAAACCATGATGTTCATTGGATACTTCATCGCACTGGTATTACTCCAGGTTATTTTTGTTTGATCATTGGATACAGATTCAGTCGCTATATTTGAATAGGCAGTGGCAGCAAAAGGTCTTACAAAACGAATCTCTGTTTTAATACTTTTTCCTTCTTCAAGAGATTTAATTTCCTGTTCGCCTTCACCGGCTTTTTTATTCCCGTTCCAGCCATAAATAAATCCAATAGTTCCGTCGGTTCCTTTAAATTCTCTTTTCATGTCGGGATCTGTCATTACCCACTTATTAAAGTTGTCTTGGTTTTTGAGTTGTTTTAAATAATCGAATACTTTTTGTCGAGGAGCATTGATGGTGATTTCACTATGGACATTATATTCTTTTCTTGCAAAAAGCGCAATGATTAAAAGTAGGGCAATGATGCCAACTAATATGAGTAAAATTGTGATTAAGATATTCATTTGTCTATGTTTTGAAAGGTTTGTTTAAAGATACAAATTTCAGTTATGTTGTTTCATTGGCTAACGAGAAAAACAGACGATTGATCCCAACTTCCTTTTTAGGAGTGCCCTGTTTAAAGTTGCTTTTTAGTAAGAGTTTGATCGAACTGTTATTGTTTAGGTGGGTGTATGCTTCAATGGTCTTTAATTTCATAGTATTAAATCCAAAATCAATAATTTTCTCTAAGGCTTCGTTCATATATCCCATTCTATGAAATTCCGTCACAAGAGTATAACCTGTTTCGCCTTTCAATTCATCTTTTGAGATATTCCATAAACAAATGGTGCCAATGAATTTGTTGTTGCCTTTTTGAGTAATTACCCATAAGATGGTTTTACCAAGCGCTATTTCATTTAGTACTCTGTTAATGAATGCTTGTGTTTGTTCAATAGAAGAATGTCTGAAATCTTCAAGATAGGTATTGATGTTGTTGTCTGATCGATGAGAAAAAATGTCTTTGTCATCGGTTGTTTCGAGTTGCCTTAAAACCAATCGATCTGTTGTTAAAATTGGGAATGGAGTGAAATTTGTTTCAATCATTGATCACTTTTTTCTTACTTTCTTAAAATCTTTTCCATTGTTTTTCCTTTTGCCAATTCATCAATCAACTTATCTAAATACCTGACTTTTTGTGTCAATGGATTTGCAATTTCCTCTACACGATAACCACAAATGACGCCGGTAATGAGATGAGCCTTTGGGTTTAATGTTGCATTCTGAAAAAATGTTTCAAAAGTTGTTTTTTTATCAATTTGTTCTTGCAGTTTTTTGTTGTTAAAACCGGTAAGCCATTCAATTACTTGCAGCAATTCTTCTTTTGTTCTTCCTTTCTTCTCAATTTTTGTGAGATAGAGTGGATACACAGTAGCGAATGTCATTTCTGCTATACGTTCATCATGTGTTTTCATATTTTCATTATTTATATAATTAGCTTAATAATGTTATGCTGTTAAATATGGTTTCATAGATACGGTTAGTCCTCTATTGCCTCAATGCCTTGTTCTTTTAGTTTAGCTAAGCCGTCTTTCATGGCTTTTACTTTTTCGGGTGAGTGCCCTTGCCAAATTGTAATTTCGCCAACAACTTTAAACGGATGTTGTGAGCGATAAGATTTTGTTGGATTTCCCGGAAATTTTTTATCAGTTAAATTGGGATCATCCTCAATTGGACCTGTTGGCTCTACTAAATATATTCTTTCACGACCTTCGCCTAAAGCAAGTTCTGCCCCCCAAATAGCAGCATCCAGAGTGGCAGTGAGATAGATGTATTTTGCTTTTTTATTTTGTCCGTAGTTTGAGTTGATGCCGGTTTCAATCAGGTCGCCAATCTTTAGGTCGGACTTTGTGCCGTGGAAGAATGTTTGAGCAAAAGGTCTTTGACCGGGTTCAATCGATTTGTTCTCACTTTTGTTTTTTTTCATTGTTGTATACTTTTGAGTGATTGCTTTTTTTGTATCTTGGATTTGCAGACTTATATGGGCTTACAAAGCAGCATTTGTCTTAACCCACAAAAGGTATTTTAAAGGTACAAAACTTTATTAGTGAGAGCAATAGAAAATTGTTTGTGTCTCAGCGTTTCTTAAATTGGCTTTGCAACGACCTTGTTAACTGATTGCGCAAGGCAGCTTGTTGAGTGCTAACGAAGATTTCTATATCAATTGAATAAGGAGTTTCTTTTATCAATTACCGGAGAAACGTCGATTTTGAATTTCGTATTTTGTCTCTTCTGTTCGTATGCCTGATTTAATTCTTTAATAAATTTATCCATTTCTTCTGCTATGATGAATAATTTTGAAGATAATTCCTTTATTTCTTTTTCGTTTAAATTACTCTCCTTTATCAGTCTGGACAATCCAAGCATGGAAGAAACAGGTCTGCGGATAACATGCCCAATATCGAAAACAATTTGTTCAATGGAGGCAATATAATCCACCAGCGGAGTAATATCACTTGTAGCGCCATACCATAATACTTTTCCGTTAGCATCTTTTTCAGGAGTCGCCTGCATCCAACGCCACCTGATATGATCGTCAACAATTATTCTGTATTGAAAACTGATCAGAGACTGTGATCTATAGGCTTCTTTCATGGCATCATTAAATTTATCTTTATCATCATCATGTAATACTTCTCTTAATTTTTCAGGATTTTCAGAAAGTTCATTAAAATTATAATCATGATTAAAAGCATCAGTTCCCCGATTTATAAAAAGTATTTTGGAATGCCCGCTTTCTTCAATTTCAAACATGTAAGTATTGCTTGGTACCTGACTCGTAATTTTTCTTAGCAATTGTTCACTTTGTTTAATTTTATCGTCTGCATTTTTACGTTCTGTAATATCATGGTTAATAGAAAGGTACTGGTAAACTTTTCCGTTCTCATCTATAAACGGCACAATGGAGGTATCTACCCAATACAGTGTACCGTCTTTTGCTTTGTTGCAAAATTCTCCCCTAAATGGTTTTCCATCTTTCATGGCAACTGCCAACTCCTGAAAATATTCAGGGGGATGAAAATCTGATGAGATCACACTGTAATGTTTACCGAGTAATTCTGTAGCATTATATTTACTGATTTTGCAAAAATTATCGTTTACAAATGTCAGGTTACCATCTTTTCCGGCTATACTAACAACGGATCCTAAATCTAATGCATACTTATAATCTTTTAATTCTGTTCTGCGTTCTCTCGACTCTAAATTTATTTTGATCATCTCCGCAAGCATATTAATAAGATTGCGTTCTTCCTTTAAAAACGGGCCTTCATCTGACTCAGGTGTCTGCTGTAAATACACTACTTCAATGCTTAGTGGAGTTCCGTATTTAGTTTTCGAATCGGCACGTTGGCTGTATACAGATGGTTTATAATTACTTGTGTTGTATTCAATTCCGGCAATACAAACACGAGCTGCGGCAATTTCGGGATACTGCCAGCCTGAAGGAAGAATTTCAGCTATTTGATGAGACAGATTGTTAATTGAGATACCGTCATGTTGCAAAATGCGACTTAATTTATAGAGCGTTTTCAGTTCTTTTACCCGTTCTTCGAGGTTAATCACTGTTTGAGTGATTAATTTTTCGGCTTCCTCCCGTTTTACAACTTCGCGCTGAACTGCAACTAAACTGCTGCGCAGGTGATTGGTGGCGTAATATTGCAAAGCAAGAATGGTACCGAATGGAATGATGGCACCAATCCACCTGGTTATGGGAGTATGTATTACAGAAGGAATTGGCAAAAGTCCTTTTACTTCTATATAAGCCAGAAAAAAATCTGCGCCTATTGTTAATAATCCTATAGCCAGGCCACCTCTCCAGCCAAGTAAAAATCCGGCGGTCAATATAATACTCACTTGTGATAAAATGCCCGGTGCCATAATACCGCCAGCCGAGTAACAAGGAATGGTAATTAGCAACCACAGCATTATTGTGAGTGTCCAGCTTGCCAATTGTGTGTAGCCAAAACGGATTAGGGCTATAGTAAACACAACTATAAACATTGAAACACCCAGAAATGTTAACCATCGCTGCCATATCTGAGGAAAAAAAATGAGTCCGATTGATACAATGCAACCAATGGCTACTGTCCATAAAATAGAAAGCACATACACCATGTAGCTTTGATAATCTTTTTCCTTATCGGGAGCAGAAAAGAAGTTGATCATATTTGTATTTTAAGAGTTTGTCACTTGCAGATAGCGGTTTCGAGCTAGAGAGAGGGGTGTTTTAAAACTGCGTCTGGTGAAACGTTTAAATAAAGATACAATGTTGCTATGTATTTGCAAAATGAAAATTCTTTCGAGCGGCGACCTTGAAATTTGCATTCCGATAGCTATCGGGATGCCTTTGACCCACTATCAAGGACTAGGAGTGATGGGGCAAAAAAAGTTAGGCTGCTACAAAATTTAAATAAAAAAAAACCATTCAAATGCGGAGGAGCAGGCTCTTATTCCTTCACAAATTTCCTCGTGGTATTATCCACTTTTAAAAAGTAAATACCTTGAGAAAGTGCGCTTACGTCCACACGTATGGAATTCAGATTTACGAATTCAGGTTTAATAATTATTTTTTTACCTAACATGTCTGTTACTTGAATTTTTGCTAGCACATTAAGCGCATTACCTTGAGCTTGAATAAGTGAAGTAGAAATGTCAACATTTAAAATTCCATTCGTTGGATTCGGGTAAATGCTTAATTCTGAATTCTCATTTTTTAATTCTGAAATGCTTGTACATAAACTTACTTCCACGGTTTGCGAAGCACTGGCAGAGCAATCGTTCAAATCCGTATAAACATACGTCAATGTATGATTACCTACACCTCCCACGGCAGGATTAAATGAGTTTCCGCTTACAGCTGGCCCCGTGTACGTTCCTCCCGCAGGCAATCCGTTTAAAGTAATAACGCTTGCATTTTCACATATCGGACTTGATAAAGCATCTAAAGTTGCCGTTGGCAAATCGTTTACCGTTACAGATATTGTTTTTGTGCTTTTACAGTTACTATCAGAAATATTTGTTACCGTGGCCGTATAAATAGTAGTAACACTCGGACTTACCACAATGTTGGTTGTATTGTCCCCTGTATTCCACTCATACGATACACCACTCGAAGTAGAATTTACTGTTAAACTCGCAGCGCTTCCTTCGCAAATAGCCGTATTAGAAGAAACAGAAATGTTTGGATTAGTTGCTTTAAAATCCAAATAAATTAAACTATCACAGCCTACGCCACTTGCAGCAATAGATTGAATGTATTTGCCGCTTTGCGTATAGTTATAACTATTTAATACATAGGGCAAAATACAGGTTGAATCTTTTTTCTCAGAAAATTTATTGCAACCCATGCCGCCAACTAAAGCGTTTTGCAAACTAGTTGTTGTTCCAATATATGTAATTCCGGGCCCTGGATCTATATCTATACGATAACTAAAAAATCCACCAAAAATCACATTTTCTGCGGGTGTTATATCTATTGATTTAAGATAATCTGTACCATTTACACTACCTATTGAATTAGCCCACACATAATTACCTGAAGAATCTAATTTTGAAATAAATAAATCGGTGGCGTTACAAGCTTGTCCTAAAGTGAGACTACTTGTTGGACTTGGATCAAAATCACAAGCATTAATACCACCACAGGTATAAACATTACCTCTGTTATCTGCTTTAATGTCTTCTGCGTAGTTATAATACTGTTGGCCACAACCCCCAGTTGCATCAAATTTTACAACCCATTTAAAATTGGCAGTCGTATCCCATTTTAAAACATAAATTTCCCGGCTGCTGAAATTATGAGATAATGTTTTCACTCCACTACCAGGGTTATAATCTATTGCATCATTACGATTCGAACCTGTAATGTATATATGACCACGTTTATCATAACAAATAGCAGAACCAATATCTGCACTGTTATAGTTTGTATAAGTCGGAAAAATTGAATTGGTACCTAACATGTTACTCCAAAGCGTAGTTCCCGCAGAATTTAACTTGGATATAGTCATTCTATCACCAACGGTGTAAATATTATTATTTTCATCAAAAGTAAAATCTAATGGAAAAATATTTTCTTTTAGCCAAATAAACTGTTGGTACTTGGTTTGTTTAAACATACAGTATTTACCGGAGGAAAAAGTATGTGGTTGTGGCGCGCCTACACCAAAACTAAAATCAACCGTGCCTGCACCAAAATAAGTGCTTGTAACCAAATTACCGTCATTATCCAGTTTAATTTTCCATGCAAAGTAAGAGTAATAGCAATCCGCAGACGGATAGGCTTCAACCCATTTCATGGCGCCCATAGAATCCAATTTAATGATATACATATCGATACCGGTTGCGCCCACAGAATGGGTTAATACAGCTGCTCCCGGATCTAAATCAGAAGTACCCATGGTTATACCTACACCATACACATAACCCGAATCATCCACACAAATATCATAACCATAATCATAATTTGCAGAGCCACCCATTGTTTTTACCCAAAGTAAATTATAATTGGAATCGTATTTGGCAATAAAGGGGTCTGAATTTCCTTGTGCGGCAACGGAATATGTTCCTGCCCCTACATTAAAATCAGACCCGTTGCTATAAAAACCGGTATAATAAATATTCCCTTTTTTATCAACTTTAGTTGAGTAAATCCGAGCAGAACCTGTAATCTCTGCTATACGATTAAAATTAGGTTGCGCCATTAGGTTGCAAACTAAGCTTATAAAAAATGTGGTGATGAGTAAAAGTTTTTTCATGCCATTTTGTTTTTAATGAATTACTTCCTTTGGGCAAATTTGGGCCACAAGATGACTTTTATTGTTAACATAAATATACATTATTTTCAGTTTAAGTGTTACTAAAAAAGTAGTGAAACAGTAAATAAGGCGCGAAGCAGCTGGAAATTAAATCACGCGCAGCGGCCTTGAATTTTTGCATCCCGATAGCTATCGGGAGCCTTTGATTTCAGCCCGCTTGGACACTAGGTGCTGTTAGTGCCAGTTAGTTTTGTCCCACAGTTCACGTGCAAATTGTCTTGTTGTCAAACCGAAACCGTTAACTTGGCCTGACGTCAATATTATTTTGTCGCCAGCATTATATTTTCCGTTAAGCCTGTTGTCAGCGATACCGTTATTGTGCATTAAACAATTTCTTAAGTCGTTAGCGTGTTTTATAGCAGCAATTGTTTCGGCATTAATGTCCGGAATGTGTTTTTCAATAAATTTTATTTTGTCAACGAAAATTAAGCGTCTTGCTTGTTCATATGCTAAATGTGAATTTAGTTCGTCGCCTTTTTCGGCAATAACTCTCATTGTAACTTTGTGGTCATTTGTGTGGGGATGTCGCTCAAGGTATTTGGTCATACGTTTTGTTATGTAGTCCTCGAAATGAGTGAAGCCCAGGATGAACGCAGATGTCGCAATGTGAGAGGAATAGTTTTCGTATTCACCTTCGTATAATTCTTCAATAGTCAGCCCGAGGTTAAATCGATCATGAGATTTTATTTGATGATATACTTTTTCATCAGAAACGTCAAGGAAGCCGATTAGGAGATTTAATTGATTTATTAAGTAGTCTAAGTCTGTCATTGTTGTTTCGTCACTAATTGGCACTAACGTTTTCGCGGTTTGCTTCGGCCGTTTTGAAACCGTTGTCTACCGGAATGTTTGTTTAAAGATAAATGTTTGGTAGCCATTTGCAAAATGAAAATAATTGTCTGCCGAAACTTTTGCAAATGCCCCAAATGTCTGCAAGGCTGGAGCGAACCGTGTGTTATAGCTTAGGCCGTTGCACTTAGTTTGGCCTCCACGAGGTCAACCCGATAATGCTTTTTAGTTCAAACTCAATTTTGTCTGAGTTAATGCTTTGGAAATTATTTGATGCAATTTTTAACGCTTCGCTGTCTTGGAAACCATTTTTAGCAAAAGCGTCTGTGATGATTTTGCTTTCGCTTTCATTTGTGTATTCTTTTCGGAATACTTTTTTGTTAGCTAGGTCGATAAACACATGTGATAGAGTCTTTGTCGAGTTGCGCTCAACAAAGAATGCGATGTCGCCAGATTGAGAATAAAACACAAAGTCCCACTCGTTATTATTGTCTAAACCGCATTGTGCATATTGGTCGGCATTATAATATATTATTTCGTTGTCTATATTGAAGAATGCAAGTTTACAGCAGAATAGTCCCCAATATAAGTCTGTGGGTTCTTGAAATTTGAAATAAAATTTACCATTAGGACTTAAAGTCTTAATAACTTCTTTTGTGTCTTTTTTAAAGACTGGAATAATATATTTTTGGTCTGATGTCATTGTTTGGTTTTCTGTCCAACGGCTTAGCTATAACTACCTGCTAAGACTAGTTTTTTATTTATAATTATTTACAAATGCTTAAAATTACTTACAGGTATATTTAAACAAATATAATCTTTTCTAAAACAAAAAAGCCGAGAGCTAAACTCACGGCTTTTGAAATTATAAGATGAAATTTTAAGAAACCGATTTTTTGTTTCCTTGTTTTTTGATCACTTCCATTTCTACTTGTAGGTTACGTAGCATGTTCATAATGCTGCCTACGTTTAATTCTTCTTCTTTATAATCCGTCATATTAATGCAGCACGTGTATTCCCATAACTCTACCACATCTTTTAAATTTACTTTATAAGGCTGGTACATTTTGTTATCGGAGTGGCATTCCATAAAACCTTTTTTAGTGTTTAAATTAAACACACGTTTATAAGATAAACCATCATCTTTAGTTACCACAATATAAGTGTAGCCATTTTTCACATCTTCCAAACGCTCTACATATTTAGCCACCACAAATGATCCTTCTTTAATTGGAGGCATACTATCGCCCTTAATAGGAAAGGCACGGTGTTTACCGGTAGGTAAAAACGGTAATTTCATACGAGGCAAACGTTCCATGTATTCCGGGTCGGCGTAACCTTTTAAATAACCGGCACTGGCTTTTAGTGGTACTAATTCTACCATGTCTCTGCCATCGTCGTCAATTAAAACCGGAAATAACATACGGTTTTTACCAATTTTCATTAAGCCATCCAAACTGGTTTTGTTCAGATCTCCTCTCACTAAAGCATCAACAGCCACATGAAAAAAATCAGAAATGGCAATTAATAGATCAATGGAAGGTTCATTACGGTTTTCTTCGTAGGCACCAAGGCGCGAACGCGTAATGCCTAAATTATCCGCCAATTGCTCTTGCGACAAGCCTTTTTGCAAGCGCAGGTATTTTAAATTACTAAAAACTTTACTCATAATTTCACATGTTGAAGTTTATTGTTATAAAATTGCCATCTGGAATATTAGTCATTAATTATTTTGCAGTTGAATGACTAATATTTCAAATTGCTACAAATTATAGCACTAATATACTACATTAGATAGTATCTTTACAAAGAGTTTTTGTTAAATTTTTAATTTTGTTGTTGACATGGTTCTACAGATAGGTTAAAGTATCTGTAGAACCTTTTGTTTTCTTATTGAAAATCAAAGCTTTTGTCGGTTCGAGCGCCCGTCCGAACGGATTCATCCTTGCGGGAAGCTTTCTGATTTCTTTTCTTCTATTACTTTTTTCTTAGATAAAAAAGTAACCAAAAAATCAAGTCAAAACGATATCCCCGCTCTCTTTTAATTTTTAAGATTCGTTACCGAAAAAGAACTAAAGCTCTTTCGGACTCATCTAAAAAAATTAAAATTCACATCACATCGCCATCGCGTTTTGACAAATCTACGCGCCTCTTCGTTTTGGGATTTACTTGGCATTTTAAAATTTAGCGTATAAATCAAATGGCTTCAAATGCGAGAGCTTGTGCGTAGATGATTTGGGCTGTTCGCGAAGCGCTTCAAATCATCAGTTTGAAGGCATGCAGATTTTAGCTAAATTTTAAAGAGCCTTGATTTTTGGTTCTTTTTATCAAGAAAAAGAACAGTAAAAAATAGCGTTTAATTAAATTTTCGTGTTTTAGAGGTTCTCTCCTTTCTCTTCTCGACAAGCTCGAAGTGACAGGCTCAGGGTGACAACTCGAAGTGACAAAAAGATTATTGACTTAACCTCATTTGAATATGCGGAATATCATCCTCCAAATAAACTTCTCCTTCGGGTACAAAACCTAAATTCTGGTAAAAACGATCGAGGTATAATTGTGCGCCAATTACAATCACATTTGAATTAAAACGCTCTTTGGTTTCCTTAATGCTGTATTCCATTAATAATTTACCATAACCAAATTTACGAAACTCAGGATGAGTTACTACTCTGCCAATAGATGGTTCAATATCATAAGAAACACCGGCAGGCACTAAACGTGTACAGGCTACTAATTTGCCATTGTCATATCCTAATACATGAAAGGATTTGTAATCTTTATCATCCATATCTAAATAAGGACAATTTTGTTCTACTACAAATACCATGCTGCGCAATTGGAGCAGTTGATATAATTCGGTAGTGTTGAGTTCGTGAAAGGCTTTGGTAATTAATGTGAGCATTTAGTATTTTTTAATAGATAATAATACTAAAGTGCAGGCTTCCAGGGCTTCGATGCCATTGTTTCTAAGGTGTTGTTCCAATTCAGGGTTTTCGGTACCCGGATTAAAAATGACACGTTTAGGATTTAAGGAGTAAATGTAATCAATCCAGCCATCTTGTTTCTCCGGACGAACATAGAGTGTTACGGTATCAATATTGGAAACAAAATGTTTTGAAGTAATGATGTCAAGATCACCAATTTTTCCTTCGTGTATTCCAACAGGATATACATCGTGCCCATGTTTTTGTAAACTTTGGGTAGCTAGGTAACTGTATCTTTCGTGGTGCGGAGAAGCTCCGATAACCACGGTTGGTTTGTTATTCAACATAATCTAAATCTTTACCAAAGGTTTCTTCCAGAAAATATAATGCTACAAAACCTATACCAATAATAATACAACCTGTAATAATAGTAGCGTTTAGCTTATTACAATCGCAGGTAGAGATGATCAGGTTTAATAATAAAGAGATCAAAATAGTTGAACCCCTTACAAAATTAGGCGCTGTAGTAGTTGCGGTGGCTCTGATGTTGGTGCCAAATAATTCGGAAGCTGTACTGATAAATACCGCCCAATAACCGGTGGCAAAACCAATAAAGGTTACAATTGCATAAAAGGTACTGACAGATCTGCCGCCATAATTAAAATATAAAAAGCAACCTAATACGGTAAGTGATAAAAATATGAATA
>Ga0066415_1000087_pt1 | contig 14843 bp, 14 predicted proteins | sample LakWasMet21_HOW5_2_FD_59542 | JGI IMG/M metagenome (GOLD analysis project Ga0066415, IMG submission 59542) | Freshwater sediment methanotrophic microbial communities from Lake Washington under simulated oxygen tension - Sediment Metagenome 21_HOW5 | ecosystem: Environmental > Aquatic >... | reverse complement strand
ATAGTAGTGACAATTTGGCGTCATCAAAAACATTTATGCTTCATTGCTTTTGAAAATGATGCTTTGGTGATCTCCACCAATAAATTAAGTGCAATGCGCGCACATGATATTTTAAAAATAGAAACACGTCATGGCTTAACCTATTTTATAAACACAAAAAACAAAGCCTTCACTGTGCGAACAGACATGATGGATGAGAAAGAAGAATTCAGGCGCGCTTTAAATAACTGGATCCAAGAAAATCACTTATCCGAAAAGGTCTTCAACGAATAATCCGATCCGATTGAAAATTATTTTTTAATTGTTCGTTTTTTGTGTCGCCAAACAGGCTTGTTTAAATTATATTTTTATCTTTAATAGATGAAAATCATTTTCTGTATCTTATTTAGCCGGTAACCCATTATGAGAATAAGTCTTATTTTTTTATTTTTTTTACTGCTTTTCAATAAAGTTACTTTCTCTACCAATATTACCTTTAATGGAACAAACATTACATTTAGTGATAAAGAAAAAAACAGAGTTGAGTTAAATAATACTTGGCGTTTTGCCATTGGCGATAATTTAGATTGGGCAAAAAATGATTTTAACTACCAAACATGGGACACGGCATATTTTCCGTTTACTATTGAATCCTTAATTCCATTTAAATACAAAGGCAATGCCTGGTTTAAAACAACCTTTGTTATTACTCCCGAACTTGTTTCAAAACCTCTATCTTTTGTTATCACACAATATGGCGCTTCCGAAATTTACATCGATAGCAAACTCATTCATCAGTTTGGCAAAGTAGGCAACTCACTTGCAACAGAAGAGGCTTTCAATCCACAAGACATTCCTGTTTCATTTGTTATGGATAGTGTAGGAACACACACTATTACCATTCGTTATTCCAATCATAGCACTCTTAACGCCAATGAATTGGAAGCTGAACTCGAAGCATTTGATCTTCAGATCGTAGAAGCCGAAACAGCTCTGAGAATTCATAAGATCAAAATTTTCAAAGAGAATGTGTTAACCTCCATTGGCATTGGTATATTTTTAACCTTAAGCATTATCAACTTCATTTTATTTATTTTTTACAAACGAGATAAATCAAATTTATATTATAGCATTTTTAGTACAGCTGTTGCCGCCACCTTTATTATAAGTGTTTTTGGTTATACCTGTAGCTCTGCATCAGCAAGTATTATATTGGATAAACTCAATACAACATTTTTATTTATTTCTAATTTCTTTTTAGTGGCTCTGGTGTATTCCTTTGCTTATGCCTGGACACCAAAACGTTTATGGATATTATTAAGTTTAACTGTTATCGGGTTGATCTTAATTCTTGTTTACTATGATGTCGCAAAAATAATTAGTACCACACTCAATATATATTGCCTGATCGAAATTATTGTGGTGATGCTGAAAACCTATTTCAGGAAAAATGATCCCACTAAGAAAAAAAGAAAAACATTATGGATCATTTTGCTCTCACTGGCTGTATTGGCTTGCTTAGGATTGTTGATCAATAAAATGATCTCTTTAGTTATTTTCATGATTCTGGTTTTAATTGTAGTGCTGCCTGTAGCCGGACTGATTTTTATAGTGCCTCTTTACATGACCATCCGTCATGCCAGAAGCTTTGCGGTTACCAACCAAAGCCTGGCAGATCAATTAGTACAGGTAAAAGAACTCTCCGCAAAAACCCTTGAGCAAGAACAGGAAAAAAAGAAACTACTCGAAACGCAGAATGAACGTTTGGAAGAAATGGTAACTATTCGAACTGCCGAACTTGCTCAAAAAAACAATGAAATAAAAGATAGCATCAACTATGCACATCGTATTCAAAAAGCGATCCTAACAACTAAAGAAGAAATTAATGAAACATTAAAAGAATGTTTTATTTTATTTAAACCGAAAGATATTGTCAGTGGTGATTTTTATTTCTACTCTAAAAAAGAAAATACGGTTTTAATAGCAGCTGCCGACTGTACCGGACATGGTGTTCCGGGTGCGTTAATGAGCATGATCGGTAGTGAGAAATTAATGGATGCTGTTACAAAAAGTACTGACCCCTCTGTTATTTTAAATTCATTGAACAAAGGCATTAAAGCTTCTTTGCGCCAATCTGATCATGAAGAATCTACCAGAGATGGAATGGACATTGCTTTGGTTTCACTAAACCTCAACACAAATCAGGCAAGCTATGCCGGCGCTAACCGTCCTATCTGGATTATTCGTGCTCCGTCGGGTTCATCAACCAAAGAAGTAGAAGAAATAAAAGCTACTAAAAAAGCCATTGGTGGTTTTACGCCCGATGAACAACATTTCGATCTGCATCAATTACAATTTAATAAAGGCGATACGTTTTATTTATTTACAGATGGTTATGCCGATCAATTTGGCCACACTGGCAAAAAATTAATGACCAAAAAGTTCAGAGAACTCTTGATCAGTATTCAGGATCGATCGATGAGCGAACAAGAAAAATTTCTGAATGATTTTATTGAAAACTGGAAACAAGATGTGGAACAGGTGGATGATATTTTAGTGATTGGGGCGAGGGTTTAATGTTTAATTAAAATAAAATATGAGTTTGAAAAAATATCACATTCTGATAATTAGTTGTTTCTTCTTCTGTACTTGTAAAAAATATACATGCGAATGCGTAACGCTTCAAAAAAACATGGCGGGAAATATTACTCCATACAGTGCTTCTCATTCAAATTTATACGGCCCAAAATCACGGGCTAAAAAAAATTGCGCTAAATACAATGATCCGAGTACTCAAACAACATGTGAAATAAAATAATATTTAATCGTTTCTTAACATTTATACTACTGTGATACAAAAACAAAAAAGCCCGAACAATGTCGTTCGGGCTTTTATACAAATAAAAATTTCAATTAAGCTTTTTGATACATTACTTCTTTTACGGCTTTCACTGTACGAGCAACATTTGGCAATGACGCTTCGATCAACGTTGGAGCATATGGCAATGGCACATCCGCAGCAGTAATGCGGCGTATTGGTGCATCTAAATAATCAAAGGCATCTTTCTGTACTCTGAATGCGATTTCGCCGGAAATACTAGCCAATGGCCAGGCTTCTTCAACTACTACTAAACGGTTTGTTTTTTTAACTGAGTTAATGATCGTATCGTAATCAATCGGACGAACTGTTCTTAGATCGATCACTTCAGCACTGATACCATCTTTTTCTAATTCGGCAGCAGCAGCTAAAGCTACTTTCATAATTTTACCAAAAGAAACAATCGTTACATCGGTTCCTTGTTTTTTAACATCAGCAACACCAATCGGAATAATATATTCTCCATCAGGAATCTCGCATTTGTCACCGTACATTTGCTCACTTTCCATAAAAATCACTGGATCATTATCACGGATAGCGGCTTTTAATAAACCTTTTGCATCATATCCATTTGAAGGAACAATTACTTTTAAACCCGGGCAGTTTGCATACCAGCTTTCAAAAGCTTGTGAGTGCTGAGAACTTAACATCCCTGCACTAGCTGTTGGACCTCTGAATACAATTGGACAATTATATTGACCACCACTCATGCTTAAAAATTTAGCAGCAGCATTAATTATCTGATCAATTGCTACTAAAGAAAAGTTAAAGGTCATGAACTCAATAATGGGGCGTAACCCATTTACAGCTGCTCCAACTCCAATTCCTGCAAAACCAAGTTCGGCTATAGGGGTATCAATAATACGCTTATCACCAAATTCGGCTAACATTCCTTTACTTACTTTATAAGCGCCGTTATATTCTGCTACCTCTTCGCCCATTAAAAAAATGGTTTCATCACGACGCATTTCTTCGTTCATGGCTTCGCGTAAGGCTTCTCTAAATTCTATTGTTCTCATATTTTTATAGTGTTCAAATGTAAGTAAAAGCAATGTAAATAAAAACAGATAACGCTCATGAAAATTTACTGCCTTTTCGGTCGAAATTTGGGACTAATTTCTTGATTTAAAGCCATATTTTTATAAATTTGCACACCTTAAAAAACTACGATCATGAAAATATTAGTTCCGATCAGTAATGTACCTGATACCACAACTAAAATAGCCTTTACAAATGGCGATACAGAATTCAATACTTCAGGTGTTCAATTTATCATCAATCCTTACGACGAGTGGTATGCACTGGTTCGTGCTCTTGAATTAAAAGAGGCTGGAAAAGCGGAAAAAGTAACCTTAATTCATGTTGGCCTAGCTGACAGCGATGCAACTATCCGTAAAGGATTTGCTTTAGGTGCTGATGATGGCGTACGCGTAGATGCTGAAGGTCCGGACGCATACTTTGTAGCGGAGCAAATTGCTGCTTATGCAAAAGCTAATGGTTATGATTTGATCATGACAGGTAAAGAAACCATCAATTACAATGGTTCGTCTGTTGGCGCTATGATTGCCGGTTTTATGGATCTGCCTTTAGTTTCTTTAGCTACTAAATTTGATGTAGAAGGAAACAAAGCAACTGTGGAGCATGATGTAGACGGCGGAACGCAAGTAGTGGAATGCGAATTACCATTAGTAATATCTTGTGCAAAGGGAATGGCAGAACAACGTATTCCAAATATGAAAGGAATTATGGGGGCTCGTACCAAACCCTTAACTGTAATTGCAGCAACAGGATCAGATAAATTAACTAATATCAAATCATATACATTATCTGCAGGAAGAACAACCTGCAAAATGATCGATGAAAATAACATGGATGAGTTAGTTAACTTATTACATACAGAAGCAAAAGTGATTTAAGAAATTTTAAATTTTGAATGATAAATTAAAATGAATATCATTCAAAAAATTCAACATTTAACATTTATAATTTAACATTACAATGGTATTAGTATATACAGAAATAAATAAAGGCAAAGTAAAAAAAGCATCATTAGAAGCTATTAATTACGGAGCTAAAATTGCTGAATTAACAGGTTCTAGCGTTACAGCTATTGCTATTAATGCAGATGCTACTCAGTTAGAAGAAATTGGAAAAGCAGGTGCTAAAAAGATCTTATCAGTAAAAAATGATGCATTAAGTACATTAGACAGCATGTTAATTTCTGCTGCTGTTGAGCAAGCTGCGAAAGCAGAAGGCGCAAAAGTAATTGTATTCTCTTTTGATATTACAGGTAAAGCAGCTGCGCCACGTTTATCTGCTCGTTTAAAAGCAGGTTTAGTGGCAGGTGCAGTAGATTATCCAACAGTAAACGGCGCTTCGTTAGAAGTAAAGAAAAACGTATTCTCAGGAAAAGCTACAGCTGTATATTCTATCAATAGCGATGTTAAGATCATTTCATTATTGCCAAATTCTTTCCCTGTAAAATTAGGCGATAACGCAGCAACTATAGTTGATTTTGCAGTTGATTTAAGCGCGGTAAATTCTAAAATTGTAGTAAAAGAAAAAAAATCGACTGATGTTGGTGGTATGACTCCATTACCGGAAGCTGAATTAGTTGTTTCTGCAGGTCGTGGATTAAAAGGTCCTGAAAATTGGGCTATGGTTGAAGAATTAGCAAAAGAATTAAAAGCTACAACAGCTTGTTCTCGTCCGGTTGCTGATATGCACTGGAGACCACATCACGAGCATGTTGGACAAACAGGTGTTGCTATTCGTCCGAATTTATATATTGCAATTGGTATTTCAGGTGCTATCCAACATTTAGCGGGAGTTAACGGAAGTAAAACTATTGTTGTAATTAATAGCGACAAAGAAGCTCCTTTCTTTAAATCAGCAGATTATGGTGTAGTTGGTGATGCTTTCACCATTATCCCAAAATTGGTTGAAGCGGTGAAAAAATTTAAAGCAAATCAAAACTAATCTATACTTTTTCGTATATTAGAGTTTCAATATGGCAATGAAAAAAGTAAGATTAGAAATCGTTGGTTTATCTTATAGCCAAACACAAAGTGGTGCGTATGCCCTTGTGTTAGGTGAAAGCACTGGAAGCAGAAGATTGCCGATCATTATTGGAGGGTTCGAAGCTCAAGCTATCGCTATCGAATTAGAGAAAATGACTCCTACCCGTCCTTTAACTCACGATTTATTTAAAGCCTTTTCTGAAACTTTTTCAATTGAGGTGACCGAAATTTTAATTTACAATTTAGTAGAAGGTATTTTTTACGCTAAATTAATTTGCACCGACGGCACTAAAGAAGTAGAAATTGATGCGCGTACCAGTGATGCGATTGCATTAGCGGTTCGTTTTAATTGCCCTATTTATACTTACGAATTTATTTTAAAATCGGCCGGCATTGTATTAGATGATGATGCATTACCATCTGCAGAAAATCCAAGTGTAACGCCAACGGTAGAAGAATTAACTAATCCGGAAGGCGAATACAAATCCAAATCGACCGAAGAATTAAAAAATTTATTACAAACAGCTTTAGATGATGAGCAATATGAACTCGCTTCGAAAATACGAGACGAGATCAATAACCGAAAACAATCTTAAACAAAAAAATCCAGATGTTATAATCTGGATTTTTGTTTATATAAAGTTTATTAAAAAAATTGAGTCTCTTTCACGTTCTTTTTTCTTGAAAAAAAAGAACCAAAAATTCAAGACGAAACGCCAACTTCAATTCTTTTCTCGCTCAAAATGCCTTCGCAATACCACCGAAAAAATTGCAGTTCGCGCCGTTTCGTCAAAAATCAGCCGCACTATTACCAACGTATGCGATAGTAAAATGATTTAATCAAAAGCTATTTCGCTGCCGATAAAACTTCAACAGCTTTTAAAATACTTTTATCATTTTTGTTCAGAATAGGATAATACGCATCTTTATCAAATACGTCTCGGCCTATAAATGCTTTTAAATAAGGTTTTAAAACTTCGCTGGTTTTTTCTTTACTAAGTTTTTCAAGTGTTATGCTTTGTTTAGCACAGTACTCGTAAAACTCGTTTAATATCATTCCATTTATTTCAAATTTTGAAATATAATTTTTAGCAGAAGCAAATGCTTTGATGTTTGCTCTGTTTTTATCTGCATACTCAAATGCAAACGTATTGATCAAACCGGCATAAAACACTTTATTTAAAAATGCATTACTCTTAGTTGTGTCAATTGGCACAAATACATCCGGCATAATACCTCCGCCACCGTATACAATTTTACCCTCCGGCGTTTTGTATTGTTTTGTTTTATCTAATTTAATACTGTCGGCATTTAATAACTCACCATGTTGGTAACGATCATACTCTTCGCTATAGTACTCACTCTTATCATCTGTATAGGGTTTTTGAATGCAACGGCCAGTTGGCGTATAGTAACGGGCAATGGTTAAACGAATAGCTGAACCATCGGGTAATTGCAATTGATCTTGTACCAAGCCTTTTCCAAAACTTCTGCGACCAATGATCGTCCCTCTGTCATTATCCTGAACTGCTCCGGCAACAATTTCACTGGCACTGGCGGAACCTTCATCAATTAATACAACCAGGTCATTGTTTTCAAAACTACCATGTTCTGTAGCTTTATAAACTTTTTTGGGGTTTGCTTTTCCTTGTGTGTAAACGATCTGTAAACCATTCGCTAAAAATTCATCCGAAATATCAACCGCTGCATTTAAGTATCCGCCCGGGTTTCCGCGCAGATCCAAAATCAATTGTTTCATTCCCTGTTTACTCAAAGAATTAAAAGCTTTGATATATTCTGCATATGTAGTTGCGGCAAACTTGCTGATCTTTATATAACCAATTGTAGAATTCACCATATAAGAGGCATCTAAACTATATAAAGGAATAGCATCACGAATGATCTTGAATTCCAATAAACGCGGAAAGCCTCTTCTCAATATACTTACATTAACAACACTACCTCTTTCCCCTCTTAATTTATCAAACACTTCCTTGTTAGTGATATTAACTCCGGCTACATTTTTGCCTTCTACTTTAATTAATTTATCGCCAGCTCTGATCCCGATTTTTTCTGATGGCCCACCTTCAATTGGCGTTACTACTCTAATGGTATCTTTAATAATGTTAAACTCCACACCAATACCATCAAAATTTCCTTCTAAAGGCTCGTTCATTTCGGCAAAGTCACTGGCCGGAATATAACTTGAATGAGGGTCTAAACTCTGTAACATAGAAGTGACAGTCTTTTCAACCAATTCTTTTTTATTAATAGTGTCAACATATTGGTATTCGATATAATCTAATAAACTGCTGATCTTATCCTTTGTAGAAGCATGGTAATTTTGAGATGCTCCAGAACCGTTTCCAACCCTTTGGTTTAAAAAATAACCTAACCAAATACCTAAAATCAGTACTAAAGACAATATTATCGGCAAAAAAACGTTGTATTTTTTGGGAGAATTAGGCTGTTCAAAATCCATAGGAAAGGTATATATTTGTAAGACAAAGTTATTGGTTTAACTCACATGGTTAGTAATGTTTAGAAAATTTAGCATAATAGTTTTAACTGCCATCGTTTTGGTATTTTCTTTTTGTAAAAAGAAAAACAAAGCGGTTCAGGATAATTTACCATATCAAACGGTAAACATTACTATTTATCCGAGTGATCCTTTGTATGTGGCTAAATTAGGGCATATTGGTGGTTGGATATATATTAATGGTGGTGTAAATGGTATTATTGTCTATAGAAAATCTCAAAATGGTGCTTCAGATTTTGTAGCCCTGGAAAGAACATCAACTTATTTGCCACAAGATGCCGGCGCAGCAGTTAAAGTCCAATCAGACAACTTTACCTTAAAAGATACAGTGAGCGGTTCAAGATGGCAAATCGTGGATGGATCTGTCATGTCAGGAGGAGGGCCGGCTACATTGCCTCTTAGAGGATACAGTACCTTGTATGACAACGGTACAGATAAATTGATCATCCGAAATTAATCTTCATTTAATAGCATAAAAAAAGCATCCATTATTGCTAATGAATGCTTTAATAAAGTGCTATGTATTACGCGTTCTCTGGCTTGCCTTTAGCTTGAGAAACAACAATAGCGCGCTCATAGTGCTCTGCACCATTTAAAGCGTCAATGGCTTTCTGACCATCATCGTCACTTGCCATTTCAACAAAACCAAAACCACGACTGCGTTTGGTTTCTTTGTCTTTAATAATTCTTACCGAGGTAACCTCGCCATACTGAGAAAAAAGTTCACTTAGTGCCTGTTCTCTTACTTTAAAGCTGATGTTGCTTACAAAAATATTCATAACATAATTTTTTAGTTCATAGTAAAATTAAAACAAAAAACTATACAAACAAACTTTTTTCGATTTATTTTTTCGTTTAATCTCAATTTTTAACTCACGAATTATATTTTTTTACCCACTAATTAAGAAAACGTTCATTAAAAAAGGCGTTAAAATTAACGCCTTTTTTAATTTAACATATTAAAATTCAATACCTTAGAACACTCTCGCTTCTACACTAATTTCAACATTAGCGTCTTTAGGCAATCTATCAGCCTGAATGGTTGCTCTTGCCGGAAAATCAGTTTTAAAATAACTGCTATACACTTCATTAACATGCACAAAATTGTTCATGTCTGCTAAAAAAATGGTTGTTTTAACAATATGATCATACGTTAAGCCTGCTTCTTTAAGGACAGCACCCAGGTATTCCATAACGATTTTAGTTTCTTCCTTAATATTTGTTTTAATCAATTGTTTGGAAGCTAGATCCATGGCAATGGTTCCGGAAACATACACGCTATCTCCTACTTGTACCGCCTGGTTATAAGGTCCAATTGGTGCCGGAGCATTAGAAGTATTAATGATTTTTTTCATAAATTGGTTAGTTAGTTATAGCAAAAATAGCAAAAATACCTTAAAACTACAGCTAAGAATTCAACAGCGCTGATTTAGTAAAAAACTCATTTTCCTCTCAAAACTCCTTATAAAATCAATAGCTTTACCACACATGCAAAAAAAACCTTTAATACTAATCATTAATGACGATGGCGTAAGTGCTCCCGGCATTTTACATTTATCATCTGTTGCTCAAAAATTTGGCGATGTTTTCGTTATTGCCCCTGATAAACCGCAATCAGGAATGGGTCACGCCATCACCATCAACTCCACTTTAAGAATTCATAAAACCAAGTACCATGAAGGCGCTGTAGCCGAATACAGTTGTACAGGCACTCCGGTAGATTGTGTGAAAATGGCCATTACCAAATTATTACCACGCAAACCTGATTTGATCTTATCAGGCATTAACCATGGCAGCAATAGTTCTATCAACGTGATCTACTCGGGCACGATGAGTGCTGCAATTGAAGGCTCTTTGGAAGGAGCTTCGGCTGTTGGTTTTAGTTTATGTGATTATGATATCAATGCTGATTTTAGTGCCACAACACCTTTCATAGAAAAAATTATTGCCTCACTCTTAAAAAATGAACTACCAAAAGGCGTTTGTTTAAATGTGAATTTCCCGAAATTGAAATCGGATGAAATTAATGGATTAAAAGTTTGCCGACAAGCTAAGGCCAATTGGGTAGAAGAGTTTGAAGAGCGTCATGATCCTTATGGACGCGCTTATTATTGGTTAACGGGGAAATTCGTGAACTTTGAACCGGAAGCTACTGATACGGATGAATGGGCATTACAAAATGGCTATGTATCTGTTGTTCCAATCATGCATGATCTTACTGCGCATAATTACATTACTCATTTAAAAAATACGTTATAACATGTTGGATAAAATAGATAAAATCTGGGTTGGATTAATAACAGGATTAGTCATTCCTATCATTTGTTTTTTTTCTTACTGGCAAATCAAGTACAGTCAATTAAGTTTTCCGGACGGATTCATTCGCTATTTACGTGCCGGCGAAATGTTTCAGGAAGTTGTAATTGCCTGTATTGTAGTTAACCTGATCGTGTTCTATCTTCTGTTAAACAAAAAAGCTTACGATATCAGTAAAGGCATTATGTATTCTACTTTTGCTTACGTAGGTTTAGTACTCTATATTTCTTTACTCTAACAAAATACAATTTGAAATACTACGTCATAGCAGGGGAACCATCAGGAGATCTACATGCATCTAATATGATGCGTGAATTATTAGTATTAGATCATACCATTCAATTTAGATTTTGGGGTGGTGATCTCATGGAAAACGTTAGTGGTCAAAAACCCATTAAACATATTAAAGACCTGGCTTTTATGGGTTTTGTGGAAGTAGCTAAAAACATACGCACTATTTTTAAAAATATTGCTTTTTGCAAAGAAGATATTTTAAACTACAAACCCGATGTTTTAATTCTGATTGATTATCCGGGTTTTAATTTGCGCATTGCCGATTGGGCAAAGCAACAAGGTATTCGTGTTTTATACTATATCTCTCCAACCATTTGGGCATGGAAAGAAAATCGCGTAGAGATCGTAAAACGTGCTTGCGAAAAAATGTTCGTGATCTTGCCGTTTGAAGTAGCGGTTTATAAAAAACATAATTACAATGCTGATTATGTTGGGCATCCTTTATTAGATGCCATTGAACAGGAAAAATCTTCTCTGCCTGACAGAAAAACTTTTTTAGCAAAAAATAATTTAGATGACCGCCCTATCATTGCGGTATTACCAGGAAGCAGAAAACAAGAAATAGAACGGATGTTCTCCATCATGTTGGACACCGTTGGTAATTTTAAAGACTACCAATTTGTAATTGCCGGCACCAGCAATTTACCTAAAGAAGCGTATCAAATGGCTTTAGATAAAAATCTGAAAGTCGTTTTTAATCAAACCTATGCTTTAATGCACAATGCGCATGCAGGCATTATCAAATCAGGCACCTCAACATTAGAAAGTGCTTTGTTCAGATTACCGCAAGTAGTTTGTTACAAAGGCGGCACTGTTTCCTACTCTATTGCACGTATGGTTGTTGGCGATCGGGTGAAATATATTTCCTTGCCAAATTTAATTTTAGACAAACCTGTGGTAAAAGAATTAATTCAAACGGATCTAACATCTAAAAACCTGAGTGATGAGTTGACTAAAATCTTACAAGGTGAAGCACGCGAAAACATGCTGAAGGAATATGATGGTTTAATAAAACTATTAGGCAACAGTGGTGCTTCTAAAAAAGTAGCGAACTTAATTTATGATCACTTAAATGCGAAAAAGTAATTCACTCATAGTTGTATTATTTATCCTCTTATTTGCTAAGTGGCAAACGCATCATGTGTTCAATGAATCTAAATTAACTCATACAGTACATTTCCCTTCTTCAAAAACAAAATATTCCTTATCAGAAGAGATTGTTTCTATTAGAGTATTTTCTCAACTAAAAGTACAATCCTTTACGTTTAGTCCGGATGCAGGAAGCTACAGCGTATGGGCTAATGGAACTGAGGTCATCAGCACTTCTCAATTTCCGATCATTAAATTTACTTACATCAACGACTCCATTGAAGTAAAAACGTTTGAAAATACGATAGGGAAATTCAAACGCATTAAAATTTCAAGTCATGATGTAGGAAGATCATTTCGATTAAAATTAATTGCACCAGATCGTAAACCAAGATTTTATCAGGATAATTTAATTATTGAAACAGAGAACGGAAATTTAAAATGTTTGAATGAAGTTATTTTAGATGATTACATTGCAGGTGTTGTTCAGGCTGAATCCGGTAAACGCTCTTATCAGGAATTTTATAAAGTGCAGGCGATTTTAGCCAGAACCTTTGCCTTATCTCATTTGCAAAAACATGCCGCCGATGGTTTCAATTTATGTGATTACACGCATTGCCAGGCTTATTTTGGAAAAACGACTGAATTAGAAATAATGAAAGCCGTAACTGACACCAAAGGCAGAGTTGTAGTAGATGAAAATTTGAATTTAATTGATGCAGCTTTCCATAGCAACAGTGGCGGACAAACAGTGAACTCCGAAGATGTATGGGGAAGTAAATTACCTTATTTAAGGAGTGTAAATGATACTTTCAGCATGAAAATGCCAAATGCCAGATGGGAACGCAAAATGGCAAAAGAAGATTGGCTGTCGTATTTAAAACTAAAACACAATTATCCTATACAGGATTCGAATGCGCGTTGGTTAGCGTTAACCTTTAAACAAGATAGCCGTAAGCCCTATTTAGAAGCCAACAATATTAAAGTGCCTTTAAAAAATGTGCGCACCGATCTGCAATTAAAATCTACTTTTTTTAGCATAGTACAGCAAGGAGACACTTTGATCTTTAAAGGGCGCGGTTTTGGACATGGCGTAGGCATGTGTCAGGAAGGTGCTATGCGTATGGCTAAGTTAAGCTACAAGCATACGGAGATCATTAATTTTTATTACAAGAACACTCAATTAATTGATCTGCATAAATTGAATTTTTTTAAGGATGAGTAGTTTCTTACTTTTTTCTTAGTCAAAAAAGTAAGCAAAAAGACAAGTCAAAACGATTTCTTCCAGCTCTTTTAATTTTTAAGTTTTGATTCAATTTTTAACGAAAAACTGTATGAGGCCGACAACCTAAACTAAATGCGTTCGAATCCGGCGATTGTCAGTTCGAGCCTGTCGAGAACTAAATAATCCGCATCTCGACAGGCTCGATGTCACAGCCGAATTCCATTATACATTATTTTACAATATCATAAAACAAATTAATTACGATAGAGTTTAAAAACTTTCCAACTCAGCTTTCAATTTTTTAGGTAAAGAATCTACAACTAAATTATAGCTATCATCAACCCATTGTAGTAATTGTTTCTGACTAACTGAACCATCACAGGTAATTGTATTCCAGTGTTTTTTACTCATGTGATAACCGGGTTGTACGCAAGGAAAATTCTCTCTTAACTCTATAGCTTTATCGGGATCGCACTTCACGTTCATTTCCAATGGATTCGAATTAATGCCTGTTAACAAAAACATTTTACCCATTACCTTATACACAAAAGTGTCTTCTCCAAAAGGGAAACATTCTTCTACGCCTTTTTTACTTAAGCAATATTCTCTCAGTTCTTCTAAATACATACAACATCAACCTCTCTTTAAAATTATCCTAAAAGTAGTTCCCTTGTTCTCTTCGCTACTTAATACAAAAATTTTTCCATCATGGTAATTTTCAATAATCCGTTTGCATAGCGAAAGCCCTAAGCCCCAACCACGTTTTTTAGTTGTAAAGCCGGGTTTAAATACAGACTTCTGTTTTGATTTATGAATTCCTTTGCCTGTGTCTTTTAGATCGATGGCAACACCTTCCGGCATCTCTTTAATAGTTACTCTAAATTCTCCTTTACCATCCATCGCATCAATGGCATTTTTACAAATGTTTTCGATCACCCAATCAAATAATGGTACAGATAATTGTGCATGAATTTCTGTATCAGGAATTTCTAAAACATAATTCACGTTTTTAGAAGTACGCGTTTTTAAATAATCAATGGCATTGCGAACTACCGTACACACATCTTCATCCTGCAAAGTTGGCTGTGATCCTATTTTAGAAAAGCGTTCAGTAATGGTATGTAATCGCATCACATCCCGATTCATTTCATTCACAATCGTTTCATCAGTGCCATTAGCTTTTAAATAATCTGTCCAGGCCATCAGTGATGACAAAGGTGTTCCCAACTGATGAGCTGTTTCCTTACTCATACCTACCCAAACCTGATCCTGTTCTGCTTTTCGCGCTGTACTAAATAAAATATAGGCAATCAGTAAAAATAAACCAATAACGCCAAACTGCACATAAGGATAATATTTTAACTGAGTAAGTAAAGGTGATTGCTCATAGAAAATATAATTTTTAGAACCCTCTCCCAAATCAATTTCTATGGGCGTATTTTGTTGCTCCATTAACTGAATAGTTGCGTTCAATTTTTCGGGGGTAGAAATTTTTAAAGTATC
>Ga0066415_1000085_pt1 | contig 14881 bp, 14 predicted proteins | sample LakWasMet21_HOW5_2_FD_59542 | JGI IMG/M metagenome (GOLD analysis project Ga0066415, IMG submission 59542) | Freshwater sediment methanotrophic microbial communities from Lake Washington under simulated oxygen tension - Sediment Metagenome 21_HOW5 | ecosystem: Environmental > Aquatic >... | reverse complement strand
CTTAATTATTTGCTAGTGAAAAAATTATTCAATCGGAATATTTTTCTCTTTGCAATACCTTACAAATTCTAAATACTTGGCAAAAGGAGAAGTACTTTTCCATAAGTGTCCATATAGTGCAATGCCATGAAACCCAAGTTTGTATGCTAATTCAACACTTTTTTCGTTAACACCACCTCTGGCATATATTTTCTTACCTGATTTTTTGATAACTGCTTCTACAGTTTCGGTATAAAAACCACTATATAATTCACCGGTAATGTTGTGGAACATCGTGCCTAAAAAACAATAATCGGTTTTTACTTTTTGGTCAAGATAAACTTCGTTAATACGTTTGTACGAAATAGTTTTAATTAAATGTGGTTTTCTTAAATAGATCATTTTAGTGTTCCACCACAAACGAAATTTTTGTTTTAAATGAGTAGCCGTAAAATGAAATCCTTTTAAGTCATACTTTAATGCTAAACGATGATGAGAATGAATGATGATACGGTTATGAAAATGTTTTGGAATCTCATTAATGTATTCATCCAGTTCTTTGGTCGACATTCTGTTTTTGCGTACATGCAAGGTTTCAAGTCCTGCTTCAAACATTTGAATGACAGCCGCAATTTCATTATCAATTTTTTTAGAGTCTGTTATAACTACTAATTTCATACAAATAAGGAGTTTAATTCGAGTAATAAATTCGGATTTTTTTCTAATGCATTTCCTACAACTAAATAATCAGGGTTTGCGCTTAAAACAGCTTTTGCTTTAGTAAGACTATCAATTCCTCCTCCAATAATTAAAGGAATGGAAATGTTTTTTTTAACGTCTTTTATGAGCGAAGTAGTTAAGTTTTTCTTTGCACCACTGCCTGCTTCTAAATAAATAAGTTGTTTGCCTAATAGTTCTCCGGCAATAGCGGTATCTACAATTTCTTTTTTATTAGAAAGGGATTTTGTTTTTGTGATTTTTTGGGTGGTGGATATTTTACCGCCATCCACTAAAATATAACCTGTAGGTATCACCTTTAATTTTGAGGCTTTAATTTTTGATGCTGCTATTACGTGTTTCCCAATTAAATAATCAGCATTTCTGCCTGATAGCAATGATAATATTAATAAACTATCAGCTTGTTTAGAAATTTGAGTTTCATCTCCCGGAAAAATAATAACCGGAATTTTTGTTTTGTGTTTAATCGCTTTAATTGTTTTTTCGAAATTATTTTTTTTAAGACCACTTCCACCTACAAAAATGTAGGCTACGTTACAGTTGTTAGCTATATCAACTAAATCAGGATTGTATTTATCCGGATCAATTAAAATAATGAGTTTTGTATGTTTTGTTTTTAGCAGCAATTACAATTTTTTTAAAGCGTAAACCAGAACATAATTTTCCAAGATCTGATAATTCAATTCAAAAGATTCTTTAAATTCAGGAATATTGATCTCGCCGATTATAGAACCCAATTTATGCTTAGTAAATGGATTTACAAATAAATTTTTAATAAAATCAACTTCTTTTAACCCATATATTTTATATAAAGTTTCTTTAGCTGCCCAATAGATCAATAGTTTTTCTACATCTTCATTGGCTTCCAGTAGTTCTGTTGCTGTTAAAAATTTATGTTTAATTTTCAAAACCTTATCACGTATCAATTCAATATCAATACCGGTAGATTCATGTTCATTAACAATTACAGCTAATTTATCATGAGAGTGTGATATAGAAATTTGTCTGGGGTCATTTACTAAATGAGGCTTTCCCTTATCATCGTAACACACCTCAGCATTATCATTTAAAAGAGATCTGATAAGAAACTCTTTTCCTTTAGATTCAATTTCCCTTTTAGAACTGAGCTTATATTCAATAGAGAACTCATTCAGGTTTAAAATCCCGAAAAACAAGCTCTTATTTATGTTAATGACCTCTATCACAGTGAATTACAAAACGATATAATTGTTTGAGTGTTACAAACTTATGTCTTATCTTTGCATATTCATAAGAAATAAAAAATTTTAATTAACAAAATAACATGTCAGAAGTAGCAACAGGAAAGTACTTAGCGTACAAAGTAAAAGACATCTCATTAGCAGAATGGGGTCGTAAAGAAATTAAATTAGCAGAAGAAGAAATGCCTGGATTAATGGCGCTTCGTGCTGAATATGGTGCTTCTCAGCCATTAAAAGGAGCTCGTATTGCAGGTTGTTTACATATGACCATTCAAACAGCTGTATTAATTGAAACATTAACTGCTTTAGGTGCTGAAGTTACTTGGTCTTCTTGTAATATTTTCTCTACTCAGGATCATGCTGCTGCTGCAATTGCTGCTGCCGGTATTCAGGTTTATGCTTGGAAAGGTATGACTGCTGAAGAATTTGACTGGTGCATTGAACAAACATTATGGTTTGGCGAAGAGCGCAAACCTTTAAATATGATCTTAGATGACGGTGGTGATTTAACAAACTTAGTGTTTGATGTTTACCCTGAGTTAGCCGCTGGTATCAAAGGTTTATCTGAAGAAACTACAACTGGTGTTCACCGTTTGTATGAGCGTATGAAAAATGGTACTTTATTGTTACCTGCAATTAACGTTAACGATTCAGTAACTAAATCTAAATTTGATAACAAATATGGTTGCCGTGAGTCATTAGTTGATGCGATTCGTCGTGCTACTGATATTATGATGGCTGGTAAAATAGCTGTTGTTGCTGGTTATGGTGATGTTGGAAAAGGTTCAGCGCAATCCTTATCTTCTCAAGGTGTTCGTGTAATTGTGACTGAAATTGATCCAATTTGTGCTTTACAAGCTGCGATGGATGGTTACCAGGTTATGAAAATGGATAATGCTGCTAAAATAGCAGATATCCTAGTAACTACTACAGGTAATAAAGACATTATTGTTGGTCGTCATTTCGAATCAATGAAACATGGTGCTATTGTTTGTAACATCGGTCACTTTGATACTGAAATTGATATGGCTTGGTTAAACAATACTTATGGTAAAACTAAAGATACAATCAAACCACAAGTTGATCAATATACAATCAACGGTAAAAATATCATTGTTTTAGCTGAAGGTCGTTTAGTTAACTTAGGTTGTGCTACAGGTCACCCAAGTTTTGTAATGAGTAATTCATTTACAAACCAAACCTTAGCTCAATTAGAATTATGGACAAACACTGCTGCTTATGAGAAAAAAGTATATGTGTTACCAAAAATTTTAGATGAGAAAGTGGCTCGTTTACACTTAGGTAAAATTGGTGTTGAATTAGATACTTTAAATAAAGAACAAGCTGATTATATTGGTGTTAAAGTAGAAGGTCCTTTTAAAGGAGACGCTTACAGATACTAATCTAAAGCAAATTTTATAGTAAAAGCCCTTCGCTAGCTAGCGAAGGGCTTTTTGTTTTAGTAAAAAACTCATTTAAAAACCATAAAAACTACTATCTTTGACGCCCTAATCGATTACGTTTTTAATAATATATATATGAAGTTTTTAAGATTTTACATTTTACACCGTTTAGAAATTATCATCGCCTTGGTTATTATTGGCGTTTTATCTCACATTTATTGGGATGCTGTTACCGCTTGGTTATGTTATATTTTTGCTTTTATCTCTCTACTATTGTATTTTATGATGGGTACCATGCGTATTGTACAAGAAGCTGTACAGGATGGCGATGTGGATCTGGCGATGAAATACATGAACAAAATTAAATTCCCGCGTTTGTTGTTTAAACCAATTCGTTCGGGCTATTATATTTTACAAAGTAATTTATCAATGGCTAGTAATGATTTGGAAAAAGCAGAAGCGAACATTCGCAAAAGCTTGAAAATCAAATCTAAGATCGTAGGAGATATGGAAGGTTCTAATTTAATGCAATTAGGATTTATCGAATTGAAAAAAGGAAATACCAAACAAGCTCGTTTACATTTAATGGAGGCTGTAAAAGCCGGTATTCCTGACAAAGAAAGCTTAGCAGCCGCTCATTTACAATTATGTAATATTGAAGCGCAGCGTATGCAATATAAAATTGCAAAACAACATTTCAAAAAAGCTAAAGATCTAAAGCCTAAAACTGAAGAAATTGTCTCTCAACTGAAAAGTATGGAGAAACAAATAAACCGTATGCCGGGTTAATCAAACAAAAAGCTGAGTCAAAAGATTCAGCTTTTTTTATGTCAGTCCGAGTTGTCACCCTGATCGGAGTTGAAGGGCAAGAACTTATTCTTTTTTCTTTGACGAAATATTATTGTTTTAATAAACATTAATGCTTCCTTTTCTTTCTTGATAAAGAAAAGGAACAAAAGAAATCAAGGCATTTTAAAATTTAGCTAAAATCTGCATGTCATCAAGCTGATGATTTGAAGCGCTTCGCGAACAGCCCAAATCATCTACGTACAATCCATCACATTTGTTGTCATTTGATTTGTACGCTAAATTTTAAAATGCCACATAAAACTAAGAACGGAGCAGAGCGTGGGCTGCCAAAAATTGGAGCTGACGAGGGGTGAAACGAGAATTCAAGGATTTAGTGTAGTGAAACGAAACGTGAAATCCGTAGAATTCCGTGAGGTGCGAGGTGATATTTTTGGCTTGACTTTTTTGTTTCTTTTTTCGTCAAGGAAAAAAGAAAGTAAGTAAGAAAAGAATATGTTCTCGCCTTCGCTCGAACTGACAAATGCTTTTACAACCCCTTAGGATAACAAATAAAATACTTAGTTACTTTTTTACTCAACATCTTAATATTCAATTGGTCTGAGGCCTTAGCCACATCAACTAAAGAACCATCGTTGAATAAAATATTGATCTTGAAATGAGAATTGTAAGCACTGTTATTCACACTTTCGGCAAACACAAAATACTCCGCTTCTTTTTTAGTCAACTTATATTTTTTCACCACCTTTTCTAATAAAGTGTTTTTATGCTCAACGGCAATTTTTTTGTTTTGTAGTTCGATCTTAAACAAATTACGATCGATCATGTTTTTGCAAAGCCTTGATAAAACTACATCAGAATGATTCATCCATACTTTTACGGAAGCCATAATATCGTAATCATCCAATAACACAAACTGTTCAATTAATTCAGGTTTAGTTTTAAAATCCTTTTTATTGAAATTGTGTTTTAAAAATAAAGATAAAGCAGGAGTAGCAAAGAGATCAACGCCATTTAAAGATAACTCTTTAGCACGCATTAAAATTTTCACCAATAGATTCTCAGCACTTAATACGGTTTTGTGTAAATATACTTGCCAGTACATTAAACGCCGGGCAATTAAAAATTTCTCAACACTATAAATTCCTTTGGCTTCTATTACTAATTCTCCATTAACTACATTCAGCATTTTAATAATGCGGTCGCTGCTGATTACGCCTTCCGAAACACCGGTAAAAAAACTATCGCGTTTCAGGTAATCTAATCTATCCATATCTAACTGGCTTGAGACCAATTGATGCAGAAATTTTTTAGGATGTTCATCTTTAAATATTTTAATGGCTAAAGTCAATTTTCCTTTGAAACTCTTATTAAGCTCATCCATTAACATGGCCGAAATATCTTCGTGGTTGATACCTTTTACAATGGTATGTTCTAAGGCGTGAGAAAAAGGACCGTGACCAATATCGTGTAATAAAATAGCAATAATGGTTGCTCTGGATTCTTCTTCGGTAAATTTGACGCCCTTTGATTTAAGTACCAATAAGGCTTCAGTCATTAAGTGCATGGCGCCAATAGCATGATGAAAACGGGTATGTAAAGCGCCAGGATACACCAAATTGGTTAAGCCCAATTGTTTGATACGGCGTAAACGTTGAAAAATAGGGTGATTAATTAAATCGTGAACAAGGTCATCGGGTAAAGTAACGAAGCCATAAATAGGGTCGTTAATTATTTTGCGTTTGTTTGGAATCATACTTCAACAAATTTAATGCTTTTATCAGTTTTTAGCCTTAAAAAATTAACGTATAAATCGTATTTAAATCTTATTTTTGCCTGACAATAAACGAACACTATGCCAAAAATTTCCCATAAGGCTCATGAAATGCCGTCGTCTCCAATTCGTAAATTAGTTCCTTTTGCTGAAGCGGCTAAAAAACGTGGTACAAAAATTTATCATTTAAATATCGGACAACCTGATATTGAAACTCCGGCTTCTTTTTTGAATGCTGTGAAAACAGCTGATGTAAAAGTGTTGGAGTATAGCCATAGTGCAGGTAACGAAAGCTACCGTAAAAAATTATGTAGTTATTACCAATCATACAATATCAATATCGATCATACAGAAGTGATCATTACTTGTGGTGGTTCTGAAGCTATTGAAATTGCGATGATGACTTGCTTTAATGCAGGTGATGAAGTAATTATTCCTGAGCCTTTTTATGCTAACTATAACGGTTTTTCGAAGGCTGCAGATGTTACTGTTGTTCCGGTAAGAAGTTATATTGAAACAGGTTTTGCTTTACCTGCCATTAGTGATTTTGAAAAAGTGATCACTCCTAAAACCAAAGGGATCATGATCTGTAATCCGGGTAATCCAACAGGGTATTTATATACCAAAGAGGAGTTAATGGCATTACGTGATTTAGTGAAAAAATACGATCTGTTTTTATTAAGTGATGAAGTATACCGTGAGTTTTGTTACGACGGTAAAGAATATATTTCTGTGATGCATTTGGATGGTATTGAAAATAACGTTGTGTTATTGGATTCAATTTCTAAACGTTACAGTGCTTGCGGTGCTCGTATTGGTGCTATGATCAGTAAAAATAAAGCAGTAATGGGAGCGGCTATGAAATTTGCTCAGGCTCGTTTATCACCACCAAGCTATGGACAAATAGGAGCAGAGGGCGCTTTAGATACGCCGCAATCTTATTTTGATGGTGTGAAAACGGAATACATTGCACGTAGAGATTTTATCATTGAAGAATTAAATAAAATTGATGGGGTATTTTGCCCTAAACCAAGCGGAGCGTTTTATTGCATCGCTAAATTGCCAATCGATAATTCTGATAAATTTTGTCAGTGGTTATTGGAAGAATTTAATTTTAATGGTCAAACAGTAATGATGGCACCGGCTACAGGATTTTATTCTACAGAAGGAGCCGGAACCAATGAAGTACGTTTGGCTTATGTTTTAAATAAAGAAGATTTGAGAAATGCCATGATCTGTTTAAAGGAAGCCTTAAAGGTATATCCGGGTAAAACAAATTAATAGTTTTCCTTTTATGATTTAACGCTATCGGGTTTATTAATCTGATAGCGTTTTGTATTTAATCACATCCTCTGTCCTCCGGACACCTCCTTCAAAGAAGGAATTTATGAGATTCAAATTTTGTTTTTAATTTCCTGATTAAGAGTAAACTGATTCCCTCTTTGAAGAGGGTGCCTGAAAGGCGGGAGATGTTTAGATGTTTCTGACAACCTGACCATTCCTTTCCTCAATTGTCATGCTTTTTAGCAATGGTATATTTTTAGAGAACAATAATTCAAATTGGTTAAATTATTTTCTTATGAAAAAATTCCCTTTAAAAGAATTACTGGCTGTTATAAAATATCCTGCCTTATTTTTAATACTGTGTTGGGCTATTTTTTTGTCTGATCATTTTTTTTATTTAGATCTGTATCAATTGGGTGTGAGTCCCAGAACCGCAAGCGGCTTAAAAGGAATTTTATTTGCTCCTGTCATTCATGGCGATTGGAGTCATATTGCCAATAATAGTTTGCCTGTGTTTTTCTTAAGTGCCATGATCTTTTATTTTTATAAACCCATTGCCTGGCCGGTTATATTATGGATCTATTTTATTAGTGGTATTTGGTTATGGGTTGGTGGCAGAAACAATGATTTGATACCTTATTTCCATTTTGGAGCAAGTACTTTAATTTATGGTTTTGCTTCTTTTCTGTTTTTTAGTGGGGTGTTTCGTAAGCATAAACAATTAATGGTGGTTTCCGCCATAGTGGTTTTTATGTATGGTAGTATTACCTGGGGAATTTTTCCTATAGATAGAACCATGTCGTGGGAAGGACATTTGTTTGGCGCTATTTCAGGACTTTTAGTGGCTTACAGTTATCGTAAGGAAGGCCCACAACCTCAAACTTATCAATGGCCCGAAGAAGAGTTGGATCTGGAAGCGATCTATCAGGAACAATTAAGGCAAGAAGCAGAATTGCACCAAAAATTAAAAGAAGAAGAGGAAGAACAAAATTCAACACAAAATCAACATCCAATCAACTATACTTATACCTTTATTCCAACCAAAAAGGAAGAAGATGACAAACTTTAAGTGGCAAAAAATTGCGGAATCCGAAGAGGAGTTCAATGCCATGTTTCAATATCATCCTATACAATTGATTCAATTGTTTGGTAAAAAAGTGTGTTTAGTAAAAGGTAATGATAAAGTGTATGCCGTGGATGATCGTTGTCCACACAATGGTGCTTCGTTAAGTATGGGAGAATGTAATGAACGAAACGAAATTGTTTGTCCTTTGCATCGTTACCCTTTTAATTTAGAAACAGGTAAGGCTTCAGCCGGAATGGCTATTTCAGTTCAAACGTATCCAATCGTTATTCAGGAAGATGGTGTTTATGCAGGCATGAAGAAAAGTTGGTGGGAATCATAAAATACCTTTAATTTGAGGTATGTTAACTACCAATTCATTAAATCAACAAAAATGGCTGAATGCAACTTTTTGGTTGGTAAGTCTTTTAACTTTTGTAGTTATCGCTATCCGTTCCTACGTGGTTCCTTTTCATCATGACGAAGTAGCTACCTTTTATTTCTACATCCAAACAGGTAATTACCTGCCATTTATGGCACACATTGATGCTAATAATCATGTATTAAACAGTACACTAAGTTTTATTTGTTTCAAGTTGTTTGGTGATTCTTTATTCTCGCTTCGTTTACCAAATACGTTGTCTTATCTCGTATTGGTGTTTGGAGCATGGCGTTTGTTTAAGGAATTAAAAACACCCACCGCAAAAGTATTATTGATCGGTGGCTTATTACTTTCTTTTCATTTTCATACGTTTTTCAGTACTTGCCGTGGTTATGGCTTATCTATGGCATTGTTGATCTTTAGCGTCAGCTATTTTTCTTCTTATATTAAAACATTTTCTATTAAAGAATTTATTTTATTTCTCCTTTCTTTTCAGTTAGCCATTTCCAGTAATTTAATTCTGATCATGGTTATTTTGCCAATGTTGGCGGTTATAGGATTAGTGCAACTGCTTAACAAACAACTGAATTGGAAAACCATTTTATTACATCTGATTAATATTGGATTGTTGTTGTATTGGATCAAATTTTCGTTTTTCTTGCAAGAGAATAATGCCTTGTATTATGGAGAAGGATTGAGTTATTACAAAACAACCTATTTATCTCTGACGCGATTATTGAGTGGTTACAATAACCAATGGATCGCAATTTCTGGAAGTGCTGTTTTAATTATCTGTATGCTATTGGCTGCTTATTGGGCATTTAAAGTAAAGTTCAATTTAAAAAAATTAATACAAGCTAACCCAATTGTATTTGTTATTGTTTTAGCATCTTTGATCATTGGATTTTATGCGCTCAAAAAATTAATGGGGGTTAATTATCCGGAAGACAGAACAGGTTTATTTTTCTATGTATTTTTTGTGATTTCCCTGGCTTTTGTGCTTGATGAATTTTCCTTTAAATTGAATCATAACATTGCTATTGCAGTATTGATATTATTTGTTGTTCATTTTAGTATGGCGTTAAATTTCAGAAAACATTCTTTGGTGAATTATGAAACCATTCCCCCTTCATTTTACGATTATCTGGTTAACGAACAAAAACAACGCAAAGAAAAGATCACCATTTCCGGACATCGGGTGCGTGAATTGTTTTACGCCTTTGATAATTACCATAATAATGGCGAGTTAAATTTAATGGATGATTCCGACTTTCTACACATGAATGCGGATTACGCCTTAGCCTTAAAAAACGAAAAAGGATATTACCAAAATTATTACGACGAAGTAATGACAGAACCGGATTGGAATTTTGTGTTATTAAAACGTCGTTTCCCAATTACCAGAAAGTTGACTCTTGATCTTAAAATGGATATTAAAGCTCAGGGAACGAACGAGTTTTATGATATTTATAAAAAGTATCAGGATACTATTATTTCTAATCATAAGCCTATTATGGTTGAATTTGATTTTAAAGTCGTTAATAAAGATGTGCCAAACCGTTCCTGGTTAGTAATGCAAATTGATACTGAGGAAGAAGGACATTATTATTACAAACGTATTCCTTTAAATTGGTTACATTATAAATGGGATGAAAATAAGATCTATACTTATGGTTTGTGTAGCGGCCCATTAGAAAAAAAGTTAAAATCTTTGAGTTTTTATATTTATAATCACAAAAATCAGAACATTGATATTGAGGTACTTGGTCTTAGATTGTACGAATTACACGGCAAAGGCGTGGAAGTGGTAAGTAAAGTCATAAATTAAAATTTAGATTTTATAAATAGGTTATTTTTGTTAACTTTGCCCGAATTTTAACACCAAAATTCAATCCTATGGCTTCATCGCTTTTCGCAAACAAATTTGCTCCCGAAGGTTTAACGTATGATGATGTTTTATTAGTTCCGGCTTATTCAGAAGTGTTACCTCGCGAGGTTAATATTTCAAGCTATTTTACTAAAAACATTAAAGTAAATTCTCCAATAGTTTCGGCTGCTATGGATACAGTTACTGAATACCAAATGGCAATTACTATTGCTCAGGAAGGTGGTATTGGGGTATTGCATAAAAACATGACCATTGCAGAACAAGCAATGCATGTACGTAAAGTAAAACGTAGTGAAAGTGGAATGATCGTAGATCCATTAACCATTATTCAAAGCGCTACAATCAGTGATGCCCTGGCTATTATGGCTGAAAATAAAATTGGCGGAGTTCCGGTTGTGGATAGCGATAAAAAATTTGTAGGTATTGTTACGAATCGTGATTTGCGTTTTGAGAAAAATTTAAAACGTTTAGTGAAAGAAGTGATGACTCCTGCCAGTAAAGCAATTACTGCTAAACAAGGCGTAACACTAAAACAGGCAGAAGAAATTTTACAGGATCATAAAATCGAAAAACTTCCTATTCTTGATAAGAATAACCGTTTAATTGGTTTAATTACTTACAAGGATATTATCAAAATTAAAGTGCGTCCAAACGCAGCAAAAGATGATAGAGGGAGATTACGTGTTGCGGCTGCAGTTGGTGTTACTGCTGATACGATGTTGCGTGTGGATGCGCTAGTAGAAGCCGGTGTAGATGCAATTATCATTGATACAGCTCACGGTCATTCAAAAGGTGTGATCATCAAATTAAAAGAAGTAAAAAAGAAATATAAAAACTTGCAAGTAGTTGTAGGAAACATTGCTACCGGCGACGCTGCTTTAGCGTTAATGAAAGCAGGTGCTGATGGCGTAAAAGTTGGTATTGGTCCTGGTTCTATTTGTACAACACGTGTCATTGCTGGCGTTGGTGTGCCACAGTTAACGGCTATTATGGAAGTAGCTGCTGCTTTAAAAGGAAAATTACCAATTATTGCTGATGGTGGTATCCGTTATACTGGTGATATTGTAAAAGCGATTGCTGCGGGTGCGCATACGGTGATGATGGGTGGAATGTTTGCAGGTGTTGAAGAAAGTCCGGGAGAGACCATTATTTTTGAAGGTCGTCAGTTTAAAGCTTATCGCGGAATGGGTTCTTTAGAAGCGATGCAAAAAGGTTCTAAAGATCGTTATTTTCAGGATGCTGAAGATGATATTAAAAAATTAGTACCGGAAGGCATTAGTGGTCGTGTACCCTACAAAGGACATTTAGCAGATGTGATGTATCAATTAATTGGTGGTTTACGTGCTGGTATGGGATATTGTGGTTCTAAAGACATTAAAGCTTTACAAAGCGCTAAATTTACAAGAATTACAGCAGCCGGTGTAAAAGAAAGTCATCCCCATGATGTTGTGATCACTAGAGAAGCACCGAATTATACAAGATAAAATTTAAGAAGTGAGATATTAGAAGTGAGATTTGAGAGGTAATTCTTAAATCTTAAATCATAAATCTAAAATTGAAAAAATGATTTACCCAATAGTAGTATACGGCGATCCGGTTTTAAGAAAAAAGTGTGTTGACATAGATAAAGATCATGAAAACTTAGCACAACTAATTAAAGATATGTACGAAACCATGTACGATGCTAATGGCGTTGGCTTGGCGGCTCCGCAAATTGGTAAGGCTATTCGTTTATTTGTGGTTGATGCTACACCTTTTGCCGAAGTGGATGAAGATGAAGAACCCGAATTTACAGAAGCAGAAATGAAACAAATGGATGGATTTAAAAAAACATTCATTAATGCTCAGATATTAGAAGAAGTAGGTGAGGAGTGGAAATTTAATGAAGGTTGTTTAAGTATTCCTAAGATCAGAGAAGATGTGTTACGTAAACCAAAAGTAACTATTGAGTATTACGATGAGAGTTTTAAAAAACATAAAGAAACCTATGATGGTGTGATTGCACGTGTAATTCAGCATGAGTATGATCATATTGAAGGCGTTTTGTTTACCGATAAAATTAGCCCGTTTAAACGTAAATTAATTAGCGGAAAATTAACAGATATCTCTAAAGGAAAATTCAGAGCAGATTATAAAACCAGAGTTTTTCAACCAAAACATTAAATTATAATGAAGCAAATAATTATCGCATTCATGTCAATGCTTGTATTAGGAGCTTGTAATTCTTCTTCTGATACTACACCAAAAGAAGTCATTGTAAAAAAGGATTCTGCTGTTGCCAACGCAACTGATTGTCATAGTCTTTTGGTTAAAGCAAAACACCTCGATTCTTTGTTGTTGGCAGCAGAGGCACTTAATCCTAAACTAGCCGTAGATGCCATTGTTGTTTTTAATGATTTCTCAACTAATTGTGGGAATGATAGTTTAGCGCCTGAGTTTTTATTAAAAGGGGGACAAGTTGCTCAGACTATCAAAAACTATTCTAAAGCTGAAGAATTATTTAAAAAATGTACGATTAAATTTCCCAAATACAAAAACAGAGGGGCTGCCTTATTTTTGTTAGCGCAATTGTATGATGAAGTTTCGATGTTGAATAATGAAACAGAGGCTAAAATAATTTACACTCAAATTATTATGGAATATCCAAAGAGTTCTTATGCCAATGATGCTAAAGCTTGCCTTGAAAACATTGGTAAAACCGATGAACAATTAGTTCAGGAGTTTTTAAAGAAGAATAAATAAGATCTTTAATTTCCCATTATTATTGGTGTTGTTCTCCTTATGCTGTTTTATTTTCTTGTGGCATATATTAATTCATCCAAATATTCGCCGTGTTTGTACAAGACCTTTTCTAATCTTGCTTCTAATTTAAAGCCTGCTTTTTCTAATACTTTTTGTGATCCAATGTTTGTATGAAATGGTCTTGCAAAAATCCGTGTAATATCAAAGGTTTTAAAACCATAGTTGAGTATTTGAGGAATCGCTTTTGAGATAATGCCCTTCCCCCAAAAAGGTTCACCCAACCAATAACCCAGTTCTGCATTTTTGCAATGAATATCATCTTGTGGATGAAGACCAATACCACCAACTGCTTCACCATTAATGTCAATCGCAAAGATGTGAGTAGGAGAGCCCTGAGTTGCCATTTTCAAAAATGCTTTTCCACTCTCAATTGTATAAGGGTGAGGAAACTTATTGGTCATGTTTTTAGAAATGCTCAAGTTGTTGGCGTATTTCACCAAACTCTCTAAGTCATTATCGTTCCAGGGTCTTAATGTGAAATTCATGTTTTTTATGAATTAATATTTAAATCTTAATTAGTTTTTGCACAATGTTGTCAATTTTCAAATAATATACTCCAGCGGATAAATGGCTTAAATCTATTTCAATACTATAATTATTTATAATATGAGTTGACATTGTTTTTCCAATAGCATCTGTAATAATTAAATTTTTGTTTATGTCGATTGTTGTAATTGTTATTTTGTTGTCAAAAGGATTTGGGAAAATTTTAAAATTTTCTGTATTTAAAATAAGGTTATTAATTTCAGTACAGATATTCACATTTTGAGTGATAAAAGCTGAATTTACGCATCCATTTAAATCGGTACCCACAACGGTGTAGTTTTCTGTAGTAGAAGGAGTGACAGTAATTGATGATCCATTGCTGCTATTGCTCCAAGTATAGGTATTTGCTCCCGAAGCTGTAATGGTAACTGTTTCTCCAGAGCATATTAAAGTGTTATTGCTTGCTGCTAATATATTTGGCAAAGAGTTTACATAAATATTACTAGTTGCTGATACTGTACAAGTATTAATATCAGAACCAATGACAGTGTAAGTTGAATTACTTATTGGAGATACAATATTGTTGCCACTACTAAAAGTATATGTTATTGCTCCGCTAGGAGTCATTGTGAAACTTTGTCCTGAGCATATAGTGCCGCTATTTACTGTAACATTTGGTAAGGGTAAAACTTCTATATCTAAATTTATTCTTTGTCCTTCGCATCCATTTATAGTTTGAGAAACATAATAACTTGTGGTTCCAGTATTTGCGGTTGATGGTATAACAGATAAAGAGCTTGTTCCTCCTGTTAAAGTATTGTACCATTGCAAGTTATTTCCATTTGCGTTTAATACTGTGGCAGTTGCATTTTGACAGTAATTTACAGGGGTAGCAACTGTTGGTGTACTTGGAGAATAATTAATCGTAAGATTCAAAATGTTATTTAGTGAATCGCAACCATAAACATCCGTATTAGTATATGAATAGGCTCCACTGGCAGTATATGTAACGTTATTTACTTGCCACATAAAGGAATCACAGGAAACAGAAGATA
>Ga0066415_1000075_pt1 | contig 15938 bp, 10 predicted proteins | sample LakWasMet21_HOW5_2_FD_59542 | JGI IMG/M metagenome (GOLD analysis project Ga0066415, IMG submission 59542) | Freshwater sediment methanotrophic microbial communities from Lake Washington under simulated oxygen tension - Sediment Metagenome 21_HOW5 | ecosystem: Environmental > Aquatic >... | reverse complement strand
TGCTTTTGTACCTATAAAATCAGTAATATTGTCGCTCTAATTCACAAAATACTCTATTGGCACATTTTTAGACAAAGAGCAGTCACAAAACATAAATAACTAAAATCACATAATTATGGCAAAATCAAGTGTAAATGTACGTCCTCTAGCCGACAGAGTTTTGGTAGAACCAGCTCCGGCAGAAACAAAAACAGCAGGTGGATTAATTATTCCTGATACTGCTAAAGAAAAACCAATGAAAGGTAAAGTAATTGCTATTGGTAACGGTAAAGTAGATGAACCAATGACCGTAAAAGTTGGCGATGTTGTATTATACGGAAAATACGCAGGAACTGAAATTCAAGTAGAAGGTAAGGACCTATTAATTATGCGTGAAAGCGATATCTACGCTATTATCTAGACTCAAAAGACAGAAGAGACAAAAGAGACAGAAAAGACAAACAAGTCCTGATTCCCTTAAGTCCCTTGAATCTTTTAAGTCCTTAAAATAAAATATTAAACTTTAAATAAAATATAAAATGGCAAAAGACATCACCTTTAACATAGAAGCTCGCGACGCTTTAAAGCGCGGAGTTGATGCATTAGCAAATGCAGTAAAAGTTACTTTAGGTCCAAAAGGACGTAACGTTATCATTGACAAAAAATTTGGTTCACCGGCAATTACAAAAGATGGTGTAACTGTAGCAAAAGAAATTGAATTATCTAACCCGGTTGAAAACATGGGTGCTCAGTTATTAAAAGAAGTTGCTTCTAAAACGGCTGATGCAGCTGGTGATGGAACAACGACTGCAACTGTATTAGCACAAGCTATCGTAACAGGTGGTTTAAAAAACGTAGCAGCTGGTGCAAATCCAATGGATTTGAAACGCGGTATTGACAAAGCTGTTGAAGCTGTTGTTGAGAATTTGAAAAAACAATCTCAAAACGTTGGTAACGACAATAAAAAAATTGAACAAGTTGCAACGATCTCTGCAAACAACGATAGCACTATCGGAAAATTAATTGCTGAAGCAATGGCTAAAGTAAAAAAAGAAGGTGTTATTACTGTTGAAGAAGCTAAAGGAACTGATACAACTGTTGAAGTTGTTGAAGGTATGGAATTTGACAGAGGTTATATCTCTCCATATTTCATTACTGACGTAGATAAAATGGAAGCTGTTTTAGATAGCCCATTGATCTTAATTTACGAAAAGAAAATTTCGACCATGAAAGAATTATTACCTGTACTTGAAAAAGCGGTACAAACAGGTAAACCAATTTTGATCATTGCTGAAGATATTGATGGTGAAGCTTTACAAACATTAGTTGTAAACCGTTTACGTTCTAACTTAAAGATCTGTGCAGTTAAAGCTCCAGGCTTTGGCGACAGAAGAAAAGCAATGTTAGAAGATTTAGCAATTTTAACCGGTGGTATTTTTATTGCTGAAGACAGAGGTTTCTTATTAGAGAACGCTGACTTAACTTTCTTAGGAAAAGCAGAAAAAGTGACTGTAGATAAAGACAATACAACGATCGTTGGTGGTGCCGGTAAAAAAGCAGATATCACAGCTCGTGTTAACCAAATCAAAGCACAAATTGAATCAACTACTTCTGATTACGACAAAGAAAAATTACAAGAGCGTTTAGCTAAATTAGCTGGTGGTGTTGCAGTTCTTTATGTTGGTGCAGCTACTGAAGTTGAAATGAAAGAGAAAAAAGACCGTGTGGACGATGCTTTAGCAGCTACTCGTGCAGCAGTTGAAGAAGGTATTGTACCGGGCGGTGGTGTTGCTTACATCCGTGCTATTGCAGCTTTAGAAAAATTAAAAGGTGTGAACGAAGATGAGAATACTGGTATTCAAATTGTAAGACGCGCTATTGAAGAGCCTTTACGCCAAATTTGTGCTAACTGTGGAATCGAAGGTTCTATTGTTGTACAAAAAGTAAAAGAAGGTAAAGATGATTATGGTTTCAATGCTCGTACTGAAAAATATGAAAACTTATTGAAAGCAGGTGTTATTGATCCTACTAAAGTAAGCCGTATTGCTTTAGAAAACGCAGCATCAGTTGCAGCTATGTTGTTGACTACTGATTGCGTATTAGCAGAGAAAAAAGAAGATGCTCCGGCAATGCCAATGGGTAACCCAGGCATGGGCGGAATGGGTGGAATGATGTAGTCTTCGACTTCGCTCAGACACCAAAATAAATATAAAACGCCTCACAGAAATGTGGGGCGTTTTTGTTTTACATATATCACAAGATATAATGTAAATTAGTATGATATAGCAACAACTATAATTAAAACAAATAATGCCACAAATTCCAAACATATATAGAATCGATAAAAAAAATCGTCTGGTAAAAGAGTTAAGTAAATCTGAATCTATAATTGAGAAGATTCTTCTTTCTTCATTTAAAAGGCTTGGGATGAAAAAGGAATTTGATGTTCAGAATTTAAAAAGAATCTCTAAAGGTGATGTCACCTACTTTCTATATCTCTACAATTCAGATGAAATAGCATCTGATTGGAAAGAATTTCTCCCTAATGACTTAGCAGAAAATGAAAACTTCACACAACAAAAACTTTCACTAATATTATTTATCGAATCAGAAAATGATTTATTCTGTGTGATCGGAGGGAATGCATACCAAATAATTGTGCCTTTTATTGATCACTCTTTTGGTCTTGACACTTATTCTAGAATAATGAAGCCGGATTTAGATGAACTTGCTTCAATTAAATCAAGAGGTATTACAGGCGCCAGAGCAGGATTAAATGAGCAGTTCCGAGATAAATATAAAATAATAAATTTCATAAAATTCGGAAAAATCACTAAAGAAATTCACCTGAAATTAAGTCATGAAATAACGGATCTACACTTTAAATTCCTCAAAACTAAAAATAATGAAAGAATACAAATCTTCGTAGGCAAAGGATTCAAAATTAAAAAAGAAATTGACTTTGAAAATCTTCACAAAATTATAATTGAGTTGGGTTATATTTCTGAACTAGCTGTTTCACAAGACCTTAGTTCATATAGAGAAATTACGGATCTTGAAATTATTGATCGAGAACTAAAACCTGAACTTATGCTAAGAATATATAATGATACCAAATATATTGGCAAAGAACATTCTACCTCACACAAAAGATTCGAATTTGACTTTTGTAACCCTAATAATATTGAAAAATTTTATGAAGCCGATGAATTTAGATTAAAAGAAAAAACCGCTAGCGGAGGGCATGAGGTATTCAAAATTGTTTCAGATAGAAATGAAATTTATGGTGCTGTATTATTAAAAGCATTTGAACAATTCGGATCAAGTTATCATGATTTTAGAGCTTATATTCAAGGGGTAAGGGTTACATGTTATCACAATAAAATAAGGACTTTATCTTCAAGTTTTCTTTTTCATATTTCTACAGAATTTCCAATAAAAGGAAAGCCTGTATTTTTGGTTGATAATAAATGGTACTATTTAAGAGATTCTTTCGTTAAAGATTTAATAACTGATACTCGACATGTTTTAAAAGCATATCCTACACCACATAATATTCTTGATTTATCTTGGAATAAAGAGCACATAAAAACCGAAAAAGAATATAACTTTCAATATAATGATAGACAAAATTACATTGTAATTGACACAATTATAATAGATGGGATTGAGCTTTGCGACATTCTGCATTATGACAATGCTAATTTATATTTGATACATGTTAAATATGGATTCAATTCCAAAATGCGGGAATTAACAAATCAAATTACAATATCAGCAAGGAGACTTAAAGAAGTTATTGGCGCTGGAGATAAGATTATGTTTGAAAAAATATACAATCAATTAATCGAAAAGCATTATAATATTGATGGCTTATCATTAGAAGAATTCAAAAAATTATTTGATAAAAACATAACATATGTTTTAGGATTCACATCGCATCTAGTAGAAGATTTGAAAGTAGAAGACAATATTGATAAATTTGATTCAAATATTGCAAGATTTTCGTTGATTCAATGCTCTAGTGAAATAAGGGCGAATTACTACAATATGTTAACTTGTCAAATAAAAAGAGAATAACAATGAGAAACGCCCTACTAAACAAATAATAAAGCTCTGCTGCTCCCGATAGCTATCGGGATGCAATGCTGCGGCCATTAATGTTTTATGGGTTTTCCTTTTTTATAATGTATAGCCCTTGTGCCATCACTTTCCTGAAAGAGTTCCCCATTTGGAGTAAATTTCATATGAAAAATAGTGGTATCATTTTGAGAAATATAAACATCTGATAAAGCGCCATTTTTATAAAAGTATTTTGATTTTCCATTACGCTTTCCGTTTTGATAACGCACAAGGCATTGAACCTGACCGTTCTGAAAATACCCTAGAACCTCGCCATTGAGCACACCATCAATGTAATGAGAAACCGTTTTTAACGAGTCTCCTTCAAACTCATCGTAAGTGATCCACTTACCATGCTTTTCTCCTTTTGCATTGTATTCATTTATGGTTTCATTCTTTGTTTGAGCTTTTGTAATCAAACAAAAAAATGCGAATCCAAAAAGTAATACTTTCTTCATAGTAGTGAAATACGTTCAATATAAATTTAATGAAATTCTAACAAGAAAAAAGAACTCTTACATTGGAAGTTAAACAAATTCCTCTCCCGATAGCTATCGGGATGAAGGAGGTGTCCGAAGGACGGAGAATGTTTTACATAAACAGTATAACATCCCCCGCCTTTCAGGCACCCCCTTGAAAAGGGGGAATTAGAACAATTATTTATTCCTTACAAGCTTTAAAGTTTTACTGTGTGCATCCGATGTTACTAATTGTACAAAGTATACACCCGAACTCAAATCGTTTATTGGAATCATTGTTTTGGCTTTACCTTCAAACAATTCTATTTGCTGAGAATAAAATTCCTGACCCAACACGTTTTTAAAACTCAAACTTGCTTTACCTATTTTATCTGATGAATATTCTAATTGTAAAAACTCTTCGCTTACAGGATTAGGATACAAATTCAAAATAGATAAACCGTTAGCATTTAACTCTACACAATTTCCATCAACAGCAACGATGTTGAAGTATTTGTACTCGCCATTGTAATCTGTTTGTTTTAAACGATAATAATATTGAGCGTTAGCTATCGTGAAATCAGTATACGTATAATTTTGAATTTGAGTAGAATTACCATGGCCATTCACATTTGCAATGAATTCGAAATTGACTCCGTCAATACTTCTTTCAATTGTAAAATGATCATTGTTTGTTTCAGTAGCGGTAGTCCATTTTAATAAAACGGAATTATGATCGCTACACTCGGCCGTAAAATTTAGCAATTCTATTGGAAGTGGGGTTCGAGAATTAACAGAACCTATCGTGATGAATTTTGTATTGTTATCTGCAATTTGTGTATTTGAAATACATGTAACTGTAATAAGAGGATTAGCAAATGAGAACGTGATACCGGTTCCATCACCATTATAATAACATGTGGTTCCGCCATTAGCAAAGTTTCCATCATCATCTACTAATAAACGTAGGTCGGCTATATTAAATGTAGCAATCTCCGGAATAGCGCAATCATTTAATTTTATATCCAAATTAAATGTTTCTGAAAAATTAGTTTTAGTCACTTTCCATTCTCTTTCCAACCTGGAATACAAGCCACAGCCAGCAGGCTTTTCAGCATTTGAGGATATAGTGTTACACAGTTTGCCGGTATTAGCTCCTATGATCACATATGAATTGTTGCTGGCAAAAGTACTTGTATTAGAAGCATTCATAGCAGCTAAAGTTCCCTTATAAATTCTTACCGTATCATCATTATTATGCGATTGTTTTTGAGTAAGAGCTTCTGCATCGTCTCTCCCAATACCAATGATATTATTATTGTAAGGAGCCGCAGTTGTGAAAATTGTTGCACCTAATGTATTCAAATAATTGATTGATAAGGTTGTTCCGTATTTAATGGCTAAATAAGAATGTATTTGCTGTCGTTGAGTAGCGGTAACGGTTCCGCTATAAGTAATCAATTCCGATACATAACCTTTATAATCACGAACATTTCCCAAAAAAGCACCATTATCAGACTGTCCACCTAAAAATCTGTTGATAGTGGTTACTCCAGAACTTGATGCTGAAAGTATCTGTTTAGTACTTGAATGAATTGAATTTGATAAAATATTAGAACCATTTCGTTGCCATGTGCTCGCCGGTGATCCTGTACCGAAATCTGTAGCATCGTAACCGTCCAATAAAACAGAAGCTACCGTTCCTGTAGCATTATCAGCGTCACCATGCATGGTACCATTAGCTGGTGTAGAAAACGAAACATCCTGAACTGTTGCAATATGGGTATATACTCTGCTTAAATCATTTAACTGACTAACATAAAAGAAATTGCTGTAGTCTTTTCCAGCGATAGCGTTGTACCCTGTTAAACTTAAATATTGCCTTGGTGAAACAGGAGCCGCAAAATCTACATAAGGATTATAATTATAAGTAGTTGCTGTAGTATTTAAAGTAGGTGCACCATTTAATGTAATACCTGTACCACTTGCATTTTGATTTCCCCAAGCTGTAATTGGGCTTGCGCCGGTAACACCTACATTAGCTTTAAGCCACACATCTAAACCGGTAGATACACCTCCCGGAGCTACAATAATTTGAATCGGACGGCTTCCCGCCGGTGTAGTTGTTACAGGTACTCTTGATATTGCATTGACAATAGCAGATTCATATTTTCCATCAACCACATCACCCAAAACTGCTCCCGCAGCAATATCATAAGTGAGCCAGAAATAATTTTTTCCGCAGCTTAAAGCTTGTGTTCCTGCAAATGTCATATCTACTCCTGCGGCTGGTGGAGTTGCAATAGTTGCTCCAAATTGAGTAGTAGTAGCAAATGTTGAACTGAGTCCAGTATACCATAATTTAGCATTTGTAATATCTGCTACGTTTGTTGTTCCATCAGTCCTAAGGATAAACTGTGTTGCATTCATGGCAGAATAAGTTTCCACCTCTATTCTGATGACTTCATTATTTACGGAACCAGGAACAACATTAGTTGTGTTCGGTTGTGCAGCCGTAGTTGATTGATATCCGACAGTGCCTAAAAAAGAAGCATTATTACTGAGTCCATAGGTTGCTCCACTAACTGTTCCATTTACACCAACAAGAGATTGTTGAAGTGTTGTTGCCGGAGATGTGTCATCCATCTCATAGTAATCTACCAGATTTGCATAGTTGGGATGACAGCTGGTTACTGTTTTATTGTACCACGAACTTATTACCGCAGCCGTTAAGCCGGTATTCCATATACGAACTTCATCTATTTTACCATTAAAGTAACGATTTACATCACCATTCATTCTGCCAATTTCTAATGGCGTTGTATTAGAGGTAATATTTCCGGTTTGCACTTTTGTTGCAACCTGTGCACCATTTATATAGAGATACATATTTGCGCCATTATAAACTGCCGCAACATGATACCAGGTTCCTGTAACCATTGCTCCTGATGCACTGTTTAGTTCTGTCCAACCAGCACCAACAGAAATACCAAAATTTAACGTTCCATTATTTCCTACCCTTAACATATAGCCCGCATCCGGACAACCATCACATTCTTTATTAACAATAGATCCCTCCCAGTAGTTGGTTCTCCATGCAGTTGCATTTATCCAAGCTTCAATGGTAATGTTTGTTGGATTTAAAGCCGCAGAGTTTGCGACTTGCGCATACGTTGTAGAAGCATTAAAAGTTAGCGCACTGTTCTGAGATTTTAAATGAAGTGCTATGCTAAAAAAACAAATTGCAAAATAAAGTACCTTTCTAATCATGGATTAATAATTTTTATGACCCCAAAATTAGTTAGGGACAATTAAAGAGCTTACTTTATATCTTATAATCAACCTTGTAAATAGAATTCCTAAAAAAATAACAATGGCCCAATGTTGAAGTTCAAAACAGAATAAGCGAGTAACTAAAACGATATCAGAGATTATTTATCTTTAAAAAGTGGATATTTATCGAAAATAGGTTAGGCTTAATTTAGAAGAAAAATTGTACTCCTACGTATTTAATAATAGTAAAGCATTATGTATACTTTACTTAAAATAAAAAAACATACATCCAATAAAGTGTTACTCAGACCTTCATCATAGAATTAAATCCTGCCACAAGGATCAATAAAATTTATGATTATACAGAACAAAAATTTATTCTTCTTTCCCTGCCAACACCACAACAATTTCTCCCTTCACTGTTTTTGCTTTGAAGTGTGCAATCATTTCATCAACGCTACCTCGGGCGTTCTCTTCAAATAGTTTGGATAATTCGCGTGAGACAGATACTTGTCTATCACCACTTAAATATTCTTTAAACTCTTCTAATAATTTTACTAATCTAAATGGCGATTCGTAAAAGATCATCGTGCGGGTTTCTTCTTTTAAAGAAAGCAGTTTGGTATGTCGTCCTTTTTTTTGTGGTAAGAATCCATAGAACACAAAGGTGTCGCAAGGCAAACCACTATTCACCAAAGCCGGAACAAAAGCCGTAGCGCCAGGTAATGTTTCAACCGCTACGCCGTGTTTAATGCATTCCCGTACCAATAAAAATCCGGGATCAGAAATTGCCGGTGTACCCGCATCAGAAACCAAGGCCACTGATTTATCAGAAGCGATCATTTCCACAATTTGCTCTACCGTGCTATGTTCGTTATGCGCATGATACGAACGTAAAGGTTTTTCAATTTGAAAATGTCTTAACAGATGGATCGTATTACGTGTGTCTTCAGCAAAGATCATATCAACCGATTTCAAAACAGTAATTGCTCTGAAAGTCATGTCTTCTAAATTGCCGATCGGAGTTGGGACTATGTATAATTTTGGTGTCATTTTTTAGTTGCTCGCAGATTTCGCAGATCAGCGCAGATTTTTATCTAATTTATTAATTTTATTTTATGTGTTCCCACTTTTATTCTCATTTGCTTTTTATCTGCGGAAATCCGCGAAATCTGCGAGACATTTATCTATCTGCTCAAATCCATTTTCTCATCGCCGTTTTGATAAGGCAAGTATGTAAAAATAAATTGAAACATTTCTTCTGTTGTTTGCATACTTCTCACACCTTCGCCTTGAGTGACTACTTTTGGCGGACGATTGGGGTTGTTAGGATTTTTATCAGTATTATCAAACGTACCATATACATGAATAGTTGTGCCTGCTGCAATTTTTACAGGATGCGGAAACGTGTAATAGTACTGCCATTTAAAATCCCATTTATTAATTTTAATTAAAGGAATGGTATCACCATTTGCTTTAATAGCAAAAGCCCAAAATGATTTGCCTAATAAATGCATGTGCGGGTTCACGGATAGCATTGAAATGTCTGCTTCTAAAGTTGCCTGTGTGTGAAAGGTTTCAACTTTATTGGGATGCAAAATTAATTCGGGTTCAATTTTAGAAATACCAAAAGTCCCTAACTGTGTTTCATAAATTGGGCGTCTAGGTTTTGGTCCGTAAAACACATTGATGTAAGAACTATCCACCACATCTTTGATACTTGGTCCGTAATGAATGTTTTTAAGCATGATGGATGATGTTTTGTTGGTTTTATAACCTCCAATACCTTGGGGATAAACAGGCGGCGTAAAGCCGGGCAAATAATACACCGTGTTGGGAGTCAACACAGGAAAGCTGCCGTCGTCGTTTAAAATATTCAACTGCGTGTACAGATCTTTGTAATCTTTAAATTCATCTAAGGAATAAGACAAACCCGTTTCAATGTTTTTCTTTTTACCGGCTTCATAATTGATCAAATGACCGTTGACGTGATGTGCCAGTTTTCGTTGGGCAGGTACAAATTCAAAATAACTTACAAAAGTATCCTTTGCCAATTCCAAAGGAATTTTCACAATATAAAAATGATCGGTCCCATTTCCTTTAATAGGAACCGGTTCCATGAATTTGATCACGGTATCAGGTTTACCGAAATGCGAACCTTTGTAAAAAACAGGAGCTGCAGGGATTTTTGATTGATCGCCTAAAGGTGTTCCATCATCGATCCATTTTTTAATAAGAGCTATTTCGTAGGCTGATAATTTTCGTTCGCCAATAAAATGTGTATAAGCTGTATCGGCAGGCCACGGGGGCATGTAACCCGTTTGCGTTACAAATTTAATTTTGTTCGCATTCTTTTTTACTTGCTCATAGGTAGTTAGTTCAAAAGGCCCACTCTCTCCTACTCTGTGACAAGGTGTACAGTTTTTAAAAATAATAGGGGCCACATCCACAAAAGTAGGATTTGACGTAATGGCGATTTTGTTTTCAGAAGTTTCGTTGCAGGAAGTAAATAAAATAGCACAAAAAGTGATAAGATATAAATATCTTTTGTCTCTTCGAGTAGGCTTGAGGCACGAAAGTCGTATCGAGAAGCTGCACTTATTTAAAAAGTTCTCGATACAATTTTTTTGCAAAGTACAGGCAAAAAAATCACTCGAACTGACGTAGCGATTCAATAATCGATAAAAATTATTCCTGAACATAGATGCGTTTTACTCTTGAAGAAATATTGGTTAACACTTCGTAAGGGATCGTATCCATCGATGCCGATAATTGCATGAGCTGTTCATTGGTTTCAAATACAATTACTTCATCGCCTTCTTTGCAGGTTACATGAGTTACATCTACCATACACATATCCATGCAAATATTGCCAACCGTTGAACAAGGTTGACCATTTACTAAAACAGAAAAATTACCGTTCCCTAATTTTCTACTAAAACCATCGGCATAACCAATAGGAATGGTTGCAATGGTGGTGTTTTTACTTACCACTCCTTTGCGGCTATAACCAACTGTATCGCCGGGCAGTAATTGTTTAAGCTGAGATATTTTTGTTTTAAGAGAACTGATGTTTTCTAAATTCTGTTTTTCGATCTCATTAAAACCAACACCATACATACCAATGCCTAAACGCACCATATCAAAATGCGCTTGCTTAAATCGGGTAATGCCGCCAGAATTAGAAATGTGTTTGATTGCCCTATAACCAATGGCATTTTCAATTTGAGTAGACATTTTTTTGAATGATGCAATTTGTTGATTGGTAAAATCATCAAAGGCTTTATCATCGCTGGCTACTAAATGCGAAAAAATACTTTTTACTTTTAATTCTGTTTCTTTTTTAAGCAACGTGCATAGGTCTACAATATGTTTTTCTTCAAACCCCAAACGATGCATGCCGGTGTCTAATTTTAAATGGACAGGGTATGGCTCTGAAATTGCTTTTAATTGTAAAGCTTGTAAAAACTCTTGTGCTACTTTAAACGAAAATAATTCAGGCTCCAAACGATAATCGATCATATCGTTATAAGAAGACTCTTCCGGATTCATCACCATGATGGGCAAATGAATTCCTGCTTTACGCAGCTCCACACCTTCATCGGCATAAGCTACGGCTAAATAATCTACATGATGATGTTGTAAGGTAAACGCAATTTCTGCACTACCACTACCATAACCGGTAGCTTTTACCATGCACATGATCTTTGTTTGTTTATCAATTTGAGAACGGTAAAAATTAATATTATGGATCAAATGATTCAAATTAATTTCTAAAACGGTATCATGGCTTTTTTGCTGATAGAGTTTACTGATGTTTTCAAATTCAAAACTACGAGCACCTTTCAATAAAATGATGGCATCATGAAATTGTAAATGTGCATTTGTTTTACTTTCAGAAATAAATGCAAAAGTGTTATCAAAGAAGTAAGAATTGGTGTGAAACAACCTTCGTTGAGAAGAGATCTCGTGGCCAATACCAATCAAGACATCAATTTTAAATTGAGTCATTAATTTTGCAACAGCCGTATATAATTCCTGATTAGACTTGCCACTTTGTTCAATATCCGATAAGATCACCACTTTGCTCCCGCCACGGTGTTGTTGCTTTTGGTGATGCAGTGCTATTTCTAAAGCATTGATATCCGAATTATAAAAATCGTTGATCAATACACAATTATTGTTTCCTAATTTCAATTCTAAACGCATGGCTACAGATTGCAGCAACAACATGCGTTTTTCAATTTCATTATTATCAATTTCAAAATGTAACAGCAATGCCCAGCAAGTAATCGCATTATCTATACTGGCAGCATCTGTATAAGGAATGGTAATTGAAATAGCTTTCTTTTTAAAATGACCATAAATAGTAGTTTGCAGGCCTACTAATTTTGTATCGATAATCTGTAAAGCAGCATGTTCGTTTTTAGAGATCAAAAACAAATTATTTTTTGACAATAAATTAATTTGTTGTTCGGTTAAAGACAAGGCATTTACAATAACTGTTTTACAGGTATCAAATAAATGTAATTTTTCTTTCAACTTTTGTTCAGTACTTTCAAAACCTTCGTCGTGTGCCGTGCCTAATGACGTTAAAATTCCAATAGTAGGATCAATGATCTTGCTCAACACATTCATTTCACCAACTTCAGAAATGCCTGCTTCAAAAATCCCTAAGGTATGGTGTTGGTTTAATTGCCAAACCGATAATGGTACGCCAACTTGTGAGTTATAACTTTTTGGGCTACGGCAAATACTATAATCTTCTTTTAATAATTGATACAACCATTCTTTAACGATGGTTTTTCCATTACTGCCTGTAACACCAATTACAGGAATTTTAAATTGACTACGATGATACGTAGCTAATTGCTGTAATGCCTTAAGTGTATTATCAACTACTAAAAAACAAACGTCTTTAATGTCTTTGCAATTATCAGGAATGTAGCCAACTAAAAATGTTTTAATTCCTTTTTGGTACAGTGAAAATATATATTGATGTGCATCATTTCGCTCTGTAACCAAAGCAATAAAAATGGTGTTATCCGATTCTATAATTTGGCGGCTGTCAATTAATAAGTGCTGAATAGAATTACGAGCAACGCCAATAGTTTTAGCGCTAACAATTTCAGCTATTTGTGTGGAGTTATACAAAATAAAAAAGTGAATACTTTATACAAAATAAGTCACTTTTAGGAGATTTCCCAACTTTATTCTTGCTTTAGGAAGAGGTTTATTTTTTTCGTTTAGCTTTCTTCTTTTTTGGTTCAATTATTTTGAGAGAAAAGTCACTTTTTGGGGCGCATTGGCAGATAAACTTATGCCGGCCTTGTGGGCAATACATTGTATCTGACCTTAATGAAAATTTCGGCTTTAGTGTGTCTGTAAAAATTTGTGAGGGTGCACACTGACAAATAAAACTTCTATGTTCCGGTCTTCTAAGTGGGCATTGGTTAGGTAGAAAATTAGTCTGGGCATAAAAAAAACCACTTCCCATTATATTGAAAAACAATAGAATTGAAAGTGGTAGTTTCTTAAAGAACATTGTAAAACTATGAGTTGACCAATAATTTAAAGCCTTTACCGTGAATGTTCACGATCTCAACTTTAGAGTCTTCTTTTAAGTATTTACGAAGTTTAGCAATATACACATCCATACTACGACCATTGAAGTAGTTATCATCGTGCCAAATCGTTTTTAAGGCAAAATTTCTATCCAACACGTCGTTTTTGTGAACGCATAACAAACGCATTAACTGACTTTCTTTGGTCGTTAATTTTTGCTCTGCTCCATTATGAATTAAAGCCTGAGTTTCTGAGTTAAACGTATAGCTACCGATATTAAAATTAATATCCTCTACATTATGTACACGTTGTTTATTACTACGACGTAACACAGCTGTTACGCGGGCCATTAATTCATCCATGCTAAATGGCTTGGTGATATAATCATCCGCTCCGGCATTAAAACCTTCTATAGTATCTTCTTTCATGCTTTTAGCAGTTAAAAAGATAATAGGAACGTTTTTATCCGTAACACGAATTTCTTTAGCTAAAGTTAATCCATCTTTTACAGGCATCATCACATCCAGTAACAGTAAATCAAATTCTTGTTTGCAAAATGCATCAAAGCCTTTTTTTCCATCTGTAGCCAGTTTAGTTTCAAAGCCTTTTGCTTCTAAATACTCCTGCAATAAAGTTCCTAAATTCGGGTCGTCTTCAACTAATAAGATTTGTGTTTTTACATTTTCCATATTCGAACTTATTTATTTTTTTCTAATCTTCGGTTTTATAAGGCATTACTATTTTAAAGGTACTACCCTTTCCTAGTTCACTCTCTACATGAATTGTGCCATTGTGTTTATGCACTACAGCCTGAACATAACTAAGCCCTAAACCAAAGCCCTTTACGTTGTGTACATTACCAGTCGGCACCCTATAAAATTTATCAAAGACCTTTTTTAAATTATCCTTACTTATGCCGATACCATTGTCTTTTACACTAATTTCTATCCCATTTGGCACATCTTTGGTAAAAACTACAATATTAGGGCTATCCTTGGTGTATTTTACAGCATTATCAATAAGATTGAATATGATATTTGTCAGGTGTAATTTATCGGCATTTATGACATGTTTGGTGGCATCTAACTGCTTACTAATGGTTCCATGCCTTTGGTCAATTAAAAGCTGGGTATTTTGAATAGCGTGGTTAATAATTTCGTGAACATCATTATCGCTTTTTTTCAATTTAAACTCCCCCTTGTCCAAAATAGATGTTTGCAGAATGCTTTCCACTAAGATACTTAAACGCTTGTTCTCATCCCTGATCATTTTCACAAAACGATGTTGTTTTTCCGGAGTTTTAGCCACCGTATCATCATTGAGCATCTCGGCGGCTAAAGAAATTGTGCTAATGGGTGTTTTAAACTCATGCGTCATATTGCTTATAAAGTCGTTCTTAATGGCTGATAATTTCTTTTGCTGGGAAATAGTAGCTATCGTATAATAAAAGGCAAAGATCAATATTAAAATAACCATACCGGATACTACCAACATGGCCCACATGGTTTGCAACAGGTAATTTTTTTGGTTAGGAAACTTAACGCTCAAGTATTGAGGAGTAACAAACACATTGCTGGGAGATAAATTAATTTTAAAATAACAGCCAGATGAATCACAATCTTTTTGAGCTTCCTTGTAATTACCGCGTGATTTTGAGTTAGAAAGTGTGTTACTGATCGAATAAACATATTTAGCATCAACACCCGACTCTAATAATTCCTGACGTAATACACTATCCAGCATCACAGAATCTACTTTTGGTTTATAATCCCTGTAAACATTGATACTAATTAGTTCATCAAAGAGATCATTTACAATACTGCTTTTTGTTTGCATTAATTCACTGCGCAAACTTTCAATATTTTTGGCGGTATTTTGAGAGGCACTTAATAATTCATAGGGCAAAAAGTGATTTTGTGAGTTTAAAGAATCGCCAACGAAATCTTTTTGAGATAACCGACTTGTGATCACACCAGAAGAGTCGGTACTTAATTCTTCAAATATTCTCACTTGCACATCGCTCCCCTTTGGATTGCTAAGTGTTACCAAACCAGGCGTAGTCACTCTAACACCTTGTTTACGCAATTTTATTTTTTTGGTAATTTTATTGGCGGTAGCAATTTTTTCGAGTTTATGGGAAGTGGCCTTTAAGGCTTCGTTTACGGCTCTTTCAAACTCTTCTTCTTTTAAAGTAACAGAGCTCTTGATCCAATAAATTTGTACGGCAATTAAAGCCACTAATGCCAATCCAACAAAAACAGAAACTACCCCTAAATTTAACTTGTTCATTTAAGACAAAAATAACAAAGTAAAACCTTGATAACTAGGCAGATTAACTTTTTTTAACGGGCTTAAACCCTGATTCCGGAGATCAATACATCATCAATTTGTTCCAGATCACCCTTCCAATGATAGAAGCTATTTTTTAGATGTTCGGCTTGATCCGGTAAACTATTATTATAAAGCGAAATAAGCATCTCCTTTAAAGGATTGTATTTGAATTTTTTTCCTTTAGGACCACCAAACTGATCAGCAAAACCA
>Ga0066415_1000070_pt1 | contig 16437 bp, 15 predicted proteins | sample LakWasMet21_HOW5_2_FD_59542 | JGI IMG/M metagenome (GOLD analysis project Ga0066415, IMG submission 59542) | Freshwater sediment methanotrophic microbial communities from Lake Washington under simulated oxygen tension - Sediment Metagenome 21_HOW5 | ecosystem: Environmental > Aquatic >... | reverse complement strand
GCGAAACAATGGGTTAGCTCACGGATTTCGCCGAATTACAGGGTTTTTCGAGGTGCCCATTAATAAATGCGTTGTCATTTAATAATTTGTCCATATTCTTTTGTGCTAATTTTTCTGATAATTCTAGCTGGATTTCCAGCTACTAACGAATTGCTTTCAATATTTTTTGTAACGACAGAACCGGCTGCAATAACAACCTCATTTCCTATCTCAACCCCTGGCAAAATTATCGCATTGCACCCAATAAAGCATTTTTTTCCAATAATTGTTTTGCAATTTGATTTATTGTTAGGAAAGTCATGAGCTAAAACAACAGCTCCAAATGAAACATAACTGTACTCCTTTATTGTAATTCCTTGAGGGTTCGTCTTGTCTAGTTTTGCTTTCAAGGAAATACGGCAAGTTTTGTCAATTTTCATGCCATAAATATTGTTATAAACAAAATTCATGATGAATAGCAAAAAGTGTCTTAAAATAATAATTTTTTTATAAATTTCGTCTGAAAATAGCTTTATTCTCATTATTTTCGTTCTCTATTTCTTTAAATAGCCATGAGGTTGTGCCTAATACAAAAAATAATAAAGGCTGAACTTTGTCAAAAAAATCTACTGAAAAACCAGAAACTATAATTGAAATTAACAAAATCCTATACCCTAATAATATTTCGTTTTTTTTACTGTCAATATTGGATTCGACATATGACATCTTTAATAGTTTTATAAAAAAAAATGTTAAGAATAATGTTGAAAAAAAACCATACTGTAACATGTTGTTCAACCAGTATGAGTCTATGCTTTCTAAGAACCAATCAGGGTGTGTAAATGGCTTATAGCCAATCCCAAAATAGAAGTTATCCATTATGTCGTCAGATGTGAAATCCCATTGCAATATCCTATAATAAGCAGTATGTGGATTAAGTGTGATGGTCATTGCAAGAACTTTAATCAAACCTCTATTTGAGCCAAATTGAATAATTAAAAGAGATAAGAAAAATAATAGCTTTAGTGGTTTTTTTAGGTTGGCTAACTTCTTTTGATTTAAATACCATAATTTTAATGCAATTTGTATTGCAATGGTTACAAAACCTATGGATGATATTGAGGTAATGATGCCAATGATTATGCCAGACAACCTTTTAATTGATAAAGTAAGTCTCTTGTTTGGTTCATTATCGTTAATAGATACAATAATAGGCATTAACATGGATGCTGAAACTGCATACAATATAGGATGAGAAAAGACCGACGTGGTTCGCGTAAATCCCATTCTAATATAGTCATCACCATACAAGTTATTTGGCAACTGGATGTTTCCAGTAGCTATTTCAAAAAATTTATGTATTACTTTATTGCCTGTAAAAAATTCCACTAAAGAAGGGGCTGCTATCAATAAAAACAAAAAAGACAATAGGCTAAAACACTGCTTATGTAGGTCTTTATTTTTGATGTAAATAGCTCCTATTGAATAGCTTGTGGCAACTTCTAAGTATAAGATGCCGGAGGTTTTTACGGCTAATTCAAACCCATGATTAACAGTTAAAGAAATAAATGTAAAAAAGATATAGCAATATAATAGCTTTAATGGGTAATCGTTATTTTTTTTATTTACTAGATATGTGAAAAATCCAAATATAAGTATTATTCTATAAGGCTCAAGTCGAAAAGTGCCTAGCTTAAAAAAAACCTCAAGAGGAATAAAAAATGACCATATGTATAGTTTATAAAGCATTTTTTAGCTTATTAATCTGAAAAAACATAAAAATGTAATTGAAAAAAACTATAAAGCTACTTGCGGCTAATGTCCCAAAAGCAACTCCAATAATTTGATATTTATTTATTAGGAATACACTTACCGAAACTGTGACTAGCATTGATAACATTAATATTATATTAATTAATGATATTTTTCCCATTGCAATAAGAACATATCCAGGTAGCGACGAAAATGATCTTAGGCCATAGGCAAGTATTAAAATATAAGCACAATCAGCGGCTGAGTGATAGGAGTCTCCAAACAAATGAATTATGTAATTGGAGGAAAACAAGGTTATTGCCACAAAAAAAATAACAAAAAACACGGTTCTTAAAAAAATTAACCTAATATCAGAAACAAAGATGCTAAGCGTATTTTCTTTATAGCTTTTTATTATTTTAGGAGAAAATAAACCGTCATAAACCGACATGGCCAATAATATTATTAAAGTAACTCTTGAAGCTACTGAGTATTCTGCTACCCATTCTGCGGTCAACAATAAACCAACCAACCCAACGTCTATCCATAGCAAAATATAGTTCATTATGGAGTGCGGCAGGTAGGCGAAACCTTTTTTGAAAAATGATAAGATATATATTGATTTAATGGATTTTAATTTAAATTTATCTATATTTTTGTATGTAATAAATATAGATATGAGCATAACAATTATATTTGAAGTCAAATAAAAAATTAGTATCTCATTAAGGCTATATTGTTGGGCGCTAAAAACTACCGCGAACATACACAGTGGAAAGAACATGAAGCTTGTTAATAAAGCGCTTGTCATATTCCCTAACGCTTTTTCGAACGCGGAGTTCAGCAAGTATATGCACTGTGGTATTGCAGATGCTAGCATTACTAAGTGGATCCTTGTTTCTGTGCTATGAATGTTTTTTATAAAACTATAACAAGAACCAACTGTAACTACTAAAAGAATTGAGGTCAGAATTGCTATAATTGTTGCTTGCTGCAATATAAAGCTTATTTTTTTATTGCTTTTCTCTGCTGGTATATTAACTAAAAAGTAAGTATCCATTCCCACTCTCGCGACTAGGCTCAGGCCAGAAACTATTACCACAAAATATTGATATGTACCAAATTCGTTTTTAAGCATATTTCTTGCTAAAAATACGGTTAACCCGAAATTTATTAAGGCCCCTGCAAATCTTACAAATAATCCGGTAATACTTCGTTTGAACATCTAATAGTCCTTAAGCTATTTTGTTGCATTTTATTCTTAGGCCCAAGCATAGCGCGAGAAAAAAGAAAAGAATCTATCAAAAATTCTAGTTATTCGCTATGAAGTAATATGTATTATTCAGCTAAAATGCTAGGGCCAAATAAAATGAAATCGTTGTTTACCCGATCCTGCTTTGCTGTTATATGAGTCTTACCATATTTGGTATAAATCAAATTAAGCCTACTATTCAAGCTTTCCATAAAAATATCTTCACTGCTATTTGGTTGTTCATCTATGTCTTGATTTTGAATATTTGTCAGTATTCCTTCTTTATACCATACATATTCATTGGCTAAATTATAAGCAACGTAATTTTCCATAGCAACGCCCTTGTATTTGGTATTTACTGATATTCTCGCGCTCATTGTGGGTTCTACAATCTTTGGGGTGTATACAACATTGCTTTTTATTACTCCACCTACAGAATCATAGAGAGAAATTCCATTCCATGTAAAAGCCATCACTGTATTGTCTTGAATATTGATGTCATAAAAAGGCCCGTCAAAATACGAGACCCCTTGCATTATTCCGCTATAACTATTTCCTTTTTTATCTCTATTCAAAATTACGTTGCCAACTATTGATATATGCTTTGATGGTACGCCGTTGTTATTAAAGCCTTGAATGGCATCAGGATGGTTTCCATTAATAATGTAGTTGTTTTTAATAACATTATATTCTATGATATTATCGTTACCGATAGCTCTTATTCCATCGTAAGAGAAGTCGGTAACAACATTGCCACTAGCGATAGATTGAGGAGATAATGCGATAATTCCAAATGCAGTTTTGCTTATAAAATTGTTTTGCACATTTAAGTTTACAGCATTACGCCCCATTACCACACCGTTCTTGGCCATATTTTCCCATTCAAATGCGCTTAAATCTTCCGCATTATCTGAAAAGGAATATATATATGAGTCAGTCAATTCTAGATTACTGCTATTTCCAAAATACCCATTTTCACCCAATATCACAATAGCATTTGTTCTTATTCCTGTGTCTGAAAATGCAGGACTGATTTTCAATCCAGAAAATGACCAGTTTTTTGCCGAGATTACTTCTAATTCACTTAATCTAGCATCTGCGCTGTTGTCTGATTTTACTACTATCTTTTTATCATTGAAAGCATTTTTTATTTGCACATGGCCATGATAACCTTTGCGTAATATAATCGTATCTCCAGCTTTTATTTTTCCATTTTTGTTAAGCACGTTTCCATATCGATCTTTTGTTAAAATTAAGTTGTTCTTAATTACTTCTTCTAGAGTTCTCCAAGGGCGATCGATTGTTCCTGGATTAGACATGCTACCTATTTCAGGGTCAATATAAAAAGTATTGTTCTCTTCGGCTATTGCTGTATTTATACCTATTATTGATAAAATAATATCAGTATTTTGTGGTCGTTGTTTTTCTATATAAATTATTGAAAGAAAAATTATAATAAGGGTTAACCATGGTTTTGTTTTCATTTCTGCCGCCTTATTTCTTTGCGAAATTTTGTTTCTGTTAAAAAAGTACAAATTCAAATATTATATTTTTTTAAATATAATAATGAAGACTAGGCGACATTAATGATGTTATAAAATCTTCATAATAGTTACGCCCTTTTCTCGCATTGAGTATAGTTTGTCAATAATGCTTGGAGTGAGATATTGGGTTATTATGAGAGGTGGTTCACATTTTTTGATATAGAGTAACCCTCTTTTAATTAATAGAATTAAAAATAACTTAAGGTAAAAATTTGAATATGGCGCTTAGCGTGAATCCTAATGGTGAACTCGGTGAGTCGTTGAAGTCCGATCAAGAGTGTTGTTGGCTCCAGGCTCGTCGCATTTTACTTCCTAGAAAGCTACCGATGTTTGTAATCATCTGAAAAACCTCGCTTAGTGGTGGCAACTGATCTTGTTGAGGTGGCTAGCCCCCTGCTAATAGTCTTGTATTTACTTCCTTTCGAACGCCGCGGCTACTCCCTAGAAGGCTTGCTTAAAATATTTTATATCTAGTGCGGCGCCCGTAATCATGTGGATAGCCAAGGCCAACTTGATGTGAGGTATCGTCGAAAGCCGCAAGGCTTCCACCTTGTGGTTGTTTTTGAGGATATGAAAATATATCTTGATACCAATTACACAATGCAACTGCGGTGTTTGGTGTCGATGCCAGAGGTTTAGTATGTAATCGTTATTCGATCAGGCTTTTACCTGTTCAGGTGGGCTGATTTTATCCGTCATTAGGGTAGTCGATTCAAGCCGTCGTACCTCGTCGTTAACTAATCTTGGAGGTAAGTCTATCCCGCGCTAGGCTCCGTGTGATAACAAAACAAATTTCCTATCGAAGGCCCGGAATCTAGTTCACAGCTTGCGCTCGTCTGCATGTCAAGGTGTAGTTGATGGTGCGAGTAGGGTGGGGTGGTATATAACAAGACAGCGCTTAATTATATCTTGTTGACATTTGGTGTGATTTATGCATCTATTCGGTTTTTCAAGCTCAGCATGTTATGATAAGCTGGTAAAAAGTCACGTCCTTGTGCACCGGTTCGTCATTTTTGCATATCTTGTGAACCTGGGGAGGGGGGCGAACCCAAGGCTATGGGGATGTGTATGGCTCGTCATTTCGTTGTCATGACAGCACGTTTTCCGTCAGATATGACGGAAATTGTGTATAACGGTATGGGGGGAATTCGTCAATCAGGACGGTTATTATTGAAAAAATATATATTAATTTGACAAAATACTAGGGCCAAATGAAATAAAATCTTGATTGACTCTATTCTGTTTTGCCGTTATATGGGTTTGTCCATATTTGGTGTATATCGTGTTCAGGTTAGCATTCAAGCGATCCATGAAAGTGCTCCCGCTGTTTTGATCCATGACAAGATTTTGTATATTGGTTATTGTTTTTTGTGAGTCCCTTTTATAGAACACATATTGATGGGCTAAATTATAGGCTACGTAATTGCTCATAACTGCGCTCTTGTTTTTTGTCCCTAACGTTATTCTTGCAGTCATAAGGGTTTCAATGTTGCTTGGGGTATATGCTACATTGTGCTTGATTGTGCCTCCAATTGAGTCATAGAGGGCTAATCCTTGATAAGTAAACGCCATTACAACATTGTCTTGCATGCTAATGTTAGAGAACGGTCCGTCAAAAAAGCCAAGTCCTTGCAATCCTCCAGAGTACTGGTTTCCCTTTTTGTCCCGATTTAAAATGACATTGCCAACTACAGATACATCGCTTAAAACTGAACTAGTGGCGCTAAAACCTTGAATGCCGTCGGGGTGATTTCCGTCAATAACATAGTTATTTTTTATTACATTGAATTCGATGATGTTCCTGCTGGCAACAGCTCTTATCCCATCAGCACTGAAATCGGTTACAACATTGCCGCTAACGATGGAGTCGGGCGCCATGGCATTGATACCGAACTTGGTTTTACTTATAAAATTATTTTGAACATTTAAATTTGTCGCATTGCGTCCCAGCAGCACACCGTTTTTTGCCTTGGACTGCCAATCAGTCGCGCTTAAATCCTCTGCGTTTTCTGAAAAAGAATAGATGTATGAGTCGATCAAATCTATATTGCTGCTATTGCCCAAGAATCCGTTATCGCCTAATACGACAATTGTATCCGTTCTTATTGCTGTATCTGAAACGGAAGGACTAATTATGAGTCCAGAAAACGACCAATTTTTTACTGAAATCAACTCCAATTCACTGAGTTTGGCTTCTGCGTTTGTGTCGGATTTGATCGTTATCTTTTGATCATTGAACGCATTTTTTATTTGCACGTGGCCATGATAGCCGCTGCGTAAAATAATTGTGTCTCCTGCTTTGATCACTCCACCCGGGTTGACTATGTTTCCATTTTTGTCTTTTGTTTCAATTAAATTAGATTGAATAACATTTTCCAAAGTACTCCACGGTTGATCGATAGTTCCTGGGTTACTCATGCTGCCTAATTCAGGGTCAACATAAAAAGTATGATTTTCCTCCGCTATTGCCGGATTGATTCCGATGCTTGAAAAAATTATATCGATTGGCTGTAATTGGGATTTGCTTATTAGTATTGTTGAAGATACAAATAAAGCAAATAAAAAATTAAATTTTTTTTTCATCTTTTTTGGCCCCGGCAGAGAGTTAAAATTATTTTTTACTATTATTATAATCTAATATACAAAAAGGCGGCATTCGTCGAAACATAAACCCCTTTATGGTGCTGCGCGACTCAGTTTTTACTTGTACTGGTCAATGTTTTTGGGTTGGATATCTGGCAATCATTAAAAGTGGCTCAGAGCTTTACTAGGCTAATAATACCTCACAATATCAGGTGTGTATGCTGCTTTGTTTAATACCATGCCCAAAAAATTTTTATCAGACAGTAACTGTAACGACTTGCTGATTTCTTCGGGTTTGCTGCCACCTTCTTCGATAACCAATAACGCCGCATCAAAGTATTCCATTGAAATCAAAACATCGTCGGCCGCGAGTATGGGCGGCAGGTCGTAAATAATGATTCTGGATTGGTAGCGCTGATTGATATCCTGTGCCAGCGCTTTCATCTTTGGTGTCGATAATAATTCGGACGAGCCGGTCTCCACTCCTTTCCCAGGTAACACCACTAATCTCTCTATATCCGGATGAAGTAATATCTCGCTTAAAGGGATATTTGAAGTCAAGTAGTCTCTTAAGCCTTGTTCCGGATTCATTCCGAAATACCAGTGAATTTTAGGGTATCTTAAATCCAGATCGACCAACAGCACGGTTTGGTTTGCTTCTTTGGCGATGGCGATGGCTAAATTGACCGCGATCATTGATTTGCCAGCGCCTTTTCCGGGAGAGGTAATCCCGATGCTGTTCCACTGGTTCTCCCGCATTTGTTTAAGAATTTTTGTTCTTAACACATTAAAAGTTTCGGTTTCGGCGCCATAATTTTCAGAGGCTACGACTCTGCGTTCTCTGAGTTTGTCTTTATCGGTCGCATGTACTTTGGTTTGCGTGTATGCCGATGTGTGCTTGTAACTCATTTTATGGTTGGTTTTTTCGGGGTGATTCATCCGAGCTAATTCTCATTCGATGGTTTGATATTGGCGCTGAGCATGGTTGGGCATCGAGCAAAACGGGCCAATTGAGTAGGATGTACGCCTCCACGGCCTTTAATCTTCTGCTGATTTATAACAAGCTAATTCGAGTCCAAACTTTTATCCACAAGGTATCCAAAGGCATATAGAAGAAGTGCAGAGCCAAAATAATCCCTATCAGGAAAGCACAACCCATAATGGAGAAATTGATTTTATTTCTCCGATGCTTTGACCAATCGTCCTGATTTTCAATATAGGGGACGATGACCAAAGGTTCGAGGCCGGTTAATTTTTTCAACGCTGCATGCCCTCTGATGCTACCGTCCAGCATTTCGGCCAGAAAGCCCGTTCCGATGCCGGCGCCCACGGACAAGGCAAAGCCGAGCAGCAATATTTTGATGCGGTCTGGTTTTTCCGGTTTGCTTGGTATACGGGGAGGCTCGATCAACGAAAACTTCTCGCCCTTTTGCTCTTCTTCGAGGGTCTGTGAAAGTTTGGCCTCCAGGGCTTTGGCTTTTAACTCTTTGTATTTGGCTCTGTGGTTATCCAGGTCGCGCATCAGCTCATCGTAGCCTCTTTCCACCTGGTGGGTTTGCGATACCCGGAGTTCCAACTGTTGCAGTTTTTCTTGCAGGCTGGCCTTCTGCGTCTTGATATTTTTCAGTTCGATGGCGCCGATATCGATTTCGCTTTTGAGTTGTAGGTAAACCGGATTGCTGATGCCTTGGGTTGATTCGCTCTGCTCAGATGTCTCCGGGCCCTTAAAATTATCGATTTTTCTTTTGACCGCTTTAACATCCGGGTGCGAGGCGGCGTATTTGGTCAACAATTGCTGATAGTGCTCTTTCAGCATCGGTAGGGTTTCGGGCACCGCATCCTGGGAGGCGTTTGGGCCCGAGGCGACTGCCGATGGGCTGGTGGCCGCCAGTTGCGTATGCAGGCTCACCAGTCGCTCGTTCAGTAGTTTTTCATTCAAGTCGATCTGCTGAATTTCGTTTTCGACCCGGCTTATCGACGATAAATTGACCTGCAGCAATTCCGGTAGACTGTTGCTGTATTTTTCCTTGAATTCGGCGATCTGGTTTTCTATTTTTTGAATTTCCGTTTTAAATTTTTCCGCTTCTTCTTCTAAAAAGCGGGTGGTTTCCGATGCCTGTTCTGTCCGATTGCGCACATTTTCATTCAGGAACAAGGTCAAGAGTTCACTCGCGACTTTTTGCGCGATAGCCGCGTTCTTGTGGCTGAATGAGAGTTTAAACGCCAATGTCGCCTTGCTATTGCGGCCGTTTTGAATGACATCCGCGTTGACTAGGGTCAGTTGGGTATTGATTTTGAACTCATCCGCCAAATCGGCAAGGCCGGACTCATCCTTCAGGTCGCTATAAAGCTCAAATTTATCGATAATTTTGTTCAGATTATCGACCGTCATGACCCTTTGCTCGATTTGTTTGATTCTTTCATCGGCAAAACTTTCGACCGTGGACTTCACCAAATCGGTGGGGATGTGCTGCTGCTCGATCAATATCAGCGCTTCGGAACGGTATAGCGGCGGCAGTGCGACGGCTATTACCGCAGATATGATCATTAAAATCAGCATCGGCAGCGCAATTAAATATTTACGCCGCTTCGCGATTTGCAGATAATCTTTTAGGGTTTTATTGTCTTCTTCCATTTCCATTCGTTTATCTCGCGAAACTCAAACCCTGCCAATTATAGGCGAACGTTAACATAAATGTGTTGGCATCCGCCACGTAATCTCGGCTGCTGATGTCCTGCCTGAAATAGCGATAACTCCCTCTTAGCATCAGGCTTTGTGTCATTTGCCAGTTGATGGACGGTTGTAGCGTGATATTTTCCCGCGTCGGGCTTATTTGGGTGCTGATCGATTGGCTGGTCTGATAGCCGGCTGTGAACGAAGCCGTTAGGCGTTCGCTCAATTGGTAGTTTAAGTTCAAATCGAGGCGTGTTTGTTCATTCAGTAGCCCAAATCCTGATGGAATCAGTGAGCGATTAAAAGCCAGGGTCGCGCTCAGGTTTTCTCTTTGATACTTAATCCCGGTGTCGGCTAAAAAACCTTTATTCTGGATTTGCGTTGTCGCGTTGTCGAGTAGCAGAAAGTCTGTGTTCGTCGTGTCGGTGAGTCTGAATCCGACGCCGCCGGAAAATTCCCAGTGTTCGGTCAGCAACCAGCGGGAAGAGAAGTTGACGCCGTAGCTGTCGCTTTTGCTTTGCAGCGTCGTTCTTTCGCCTTCAAACCGCGAATAGAATAAACCGACCGATCCCGTATGGCGCTCGGACCATTTCCGTTCCCAGGTGGGGGTGAGCGTCAACGTGTTGATGTCGGCGAACTGTTTTGATGTATAGGTCGGATCGAAATAATTAGCGAAAAATTTGAGGCTATCTTTTTGATTCAATCGATAAGAAATATCCGATGCCAGTAACCGGGTTTTTTTGTCGGCAATGGTGGCGAAGTTGCCGGTATCATTCAGCGCCGTATTACGAGCCGGCGCGACATTGTAGTTGGTCGATAAATTATAGGTCGTTCGTTCGGTATGGTAGCCGGCTTTCAAGTCGTAGTTTTGGTTGCTTCGGTCCAGTATCGGGATATTCGTATATTGCTGAGTACCGTAACTGGCCGACGCCAATAGGTTGGCATGGTCCGTCTGGTAGCGGCCATTCAAAACCGGCGTTAATTGATAGACGAAGGAACCCTCCGCGTCTTTAGTCAGTCTGACGTTGTCGTTATAAAATAAGTCCTGCGTAATCTCGGAATCTATGGTCCACTCCGCGGCATCAACCGTTGCGGCCGCCAACAAGCCGGTCAGCAGCAGCAAATAAACGCGCATCGTGATGTTTGAGTAAACTAGAGGCTTGCGCATGCTCATCCCGAAGCCATCACGGCACGACGACGACATCGCCGCTTTGCAGGCGATGGTTTCCGTCCAGATTGTCGCCGTCCTCCAGTTCGCCGTACTTGAACCGTATCGCGATCGGTCCTTTGTCGCTTCGTCTTAATACGAGGATGTCGTTGGTCTTGGCGAACGTGGTCAGGCCGCCGGCGAGGCTGAGTATCTGCATCACGTCCATTGGTTGGTACATGATGAAATTGCCCGGTTTGTTGACCTGACCGATCACATAAACCATATTGCCCTCGACCGCTTTCACCGCGACATTGACTTCCGGTTCGTTCAGATTCTGCGTCAGCCGTTGGGTCAATTCCTTCTGTACCGCGTTGATCGATTTGCCGGCGATGGCCAAGGTTCCTGCCAGCGGAAAACTTATGCTGCCATCCGGCAGCACCCGCAGTTCCTTGTTCAGCTTTTCCTCGCCCCACACCGAAATTTCCAAAATGTCGCCGGGGTTGATCTTGTATTGGTCGCGCTCCACCGCGTGTGCCGTGCTGGTCAACATGAGCGGGAGCAACATCAAAAAGGCTTGTCTTACGATTTGCAAAGGCATTGGGCGAATTCCATCGGGATTTGAGTCAAGGAATATTTTAAGTGATTCGCGCACTGTTTCGTTCAATTATTTGCCGTGTTTGCCTCCCGTCTTTCGGCGGCCGGCGCGAAAAGGGAGGGTGGTCTGTGCTCCGGTGGTGACGGGGCGGCGCGCGAAGTCGGGATTGTGAGGGGCGACTTTGCCGCGGGACTGTCGAATTTAAAGCCAGCCGGTAGAAAAAAGATTTTTGGCCGCCGCCCTGCCCGGATCGGTCGTTAAAATTGACGCGTGGCCGGGGCGGATAACACGCCGGCGGAAAAGCGCAACGCTTTATCCGCCGGGGGTATATTTCAAAATAAAGAGCGCTATCGTCACGATTTACGCCGACTGAAGGACGCCAGTCTTACGCCGAGTGAAAGACACCAGTCCCAGCAGGGCGGAGCCGAACAGCCAGATCGCGGCCGGAATCGGGGTTTGTGCCGCGGCGACCGAGATCGTCAGTTGATAAGCTGTGTTGAGTGGCAGCAGCGTGGTCACTTTCAACAAATAGTCTCCCGCCAAAAGGAAAGCGGTAAAATGATTGCTGAGGTTGATGAGCACTTGTACTTCTAAAGGAAGCACGGAAGCATCGAGCCCAATCGTCGTGGGTATAAGAAGGTTCGGGTTATAGTCGAAAGTTACATTGGCGTCATTCGCGACCGAGAGCGTGTAGGTATCGAGCACAGGAAGCACGCCAAGCAAGGACGTTGTAGAGGTTGTCGTGACGACATTGCCGCTGCTGAGACCCACCGTCCCGGTTCCCAAGACTTTTGTTAACGTCAGGGCGGCTGCTGTACTATTCTGGCTCCATGTCACCGTCGCGGCGAGGAGGAGTAGAAGGGGTATAATTTTTTTCATATGCGATCCTGAATGAAAAGAGTGGTGGAGATGCATGCTGCTACAGGCGCGTGGCCGAATGCAGGGGAGGGCATGGAAGGCCGTCGTGAGCCGCGTGTCCTGCCGCGGAGTCCTCAGGAGGCGATTTCATGGCAAAATCCCCAAGGCCGTTGCGCTTGCAACGGAACGAAAGGGGGAAGAGCCCCCCCCTTTCGTTCGGCATGCAAGGTCGTCGTCCTACGCGGTGAAGGATTTGCGCCGGCTGAACGAAACCAAGCCCATCAACGCGGAGCCGAACAGCCAGATCGCGGCCGGGATCGGGGTCGTGACGGTCAGGTTGTAGTTGGGTGTCGGTTGACCGTTGGTGGTGCTGACAGTAGTGGTTTTTACGCTCAGGAGATAAGCGCCTGCAGCAAGATTATTCAACTCAAAATACTGCACGGCTGGTGCGAGCAGCGAATCCCACGCTCCGACGATGACGTTACCACCGTCTTTGAGAATAGATATTTCCGTCACATTGGCAGGGTCGAACCGGAAACCAACATGACCGGCAAGAGCGCTCAGGCTCAGATTGTACGTATCCGTATCGCCGGTATCGGACGTGGCGTCAACTTTAGTGGCGGGGCCAGGGGTAACGATGACTCCGTCTCCGGTATTAGGGCTGATAGACAACAGGGCTGCCGCGGAGGCAGTTTGGCTGGATACCGCACCGGCGGCGACGATAACCATGGCGCTTAATAATTTTTTCATAATAAAATCCTCAAATTACAAGTTGAATGAACTAAACTTGCAACCCAGCCGTCTTTAAAAATAAGACCTGTGGCTTTCCGGCCCTGCCTCGCGGCAGGTGTGGCAATCACTTCTTTTGCAAATCGTTGCGGCCTCCCAAGGAATTTGACGTGAAAGTTGACCGGCAAAGCCTGCCCAAGACTGAAAAAAGCAGTTAATGTGAGACAGATACGAAGCGGATAAGCGGAAACCAAGAAATATCGCCGTCTTGATAACGCAGCTTGCCAGCGCCGTCGGTTGGCTTTTGATGAGGAAAAAACTCGCGAGCATGCCCAACAATGACCTTTCGATGCCGCCATTCTGCATCGGGGGTAGTAAGTTAGACCTGCGGCAAACTTCAGGAACTCAATCCGGCCAATCCGCTCTGTCTACGGGCTTACTGTATCAGTTAAAGCTTATGTTATTATTAACGCGAGAAAATTTTTTGTGAAAATGAAGGCTGCTGCGGCAATAATGTGGTAAATTGACTGTAAACATTTGTTTTAACTGAGGGATTTATTTTTGCGCGCGGGCAGGGACAGGCCGGGAATTGCGGGTGGGCGTTGCCGCGCCCCGTGCAAGGGGCGCCGTCATTTCCCTAGCATGATGGCTTAGGATGCGGTCAAGGGGCTTCTCGCGCTGCTCAAGATCCTCTGAGCGCGCCGGGGTTTGCAACCCCGGCGCTTACCTTTAATGCCTTGAGCGATCGAAACGTCACGGTCGGGTTTGCAAAGCCCGACCGGCGAGGGATCATTCACGGAAAGCGCCTTAGTAGGCGTTCTTGCCGACAAAGCCTTTCAAGATCGTCCATAAAATGATCTTGACATCTAACCATAACGACCAGTCCCTAATGTATTCCAGGTCGTATTTGATGCGGCCTTCCATCTTTTCCAGGGTGTCGGTTTCGCCGCGATAGCCGCTGACCTGGGCCAGTCCGGTGATGCCCGGCTTGACCTTGTGCCTGAGCATGTAGCCCTTGATCTGGCCGCGGTAGTATTCGTTATGCGCCACCGCGTGCGGCCTGGGGCCGACGATCGACATCCTTCCCTGCAGCACATTGATGAACTGCGGCAGTTCGTCCAGGGACGTGCGCCTCAGGAAGGCGCCTAGGGGAGTGATCCGGGCATCGTTCTTGGTCGCCTGCACGACCTTGCTCCCATCCTCGGCGACCGTCATCGACCTGAACTTCCAGACGATGATCTCCTGGCCGTTAAAGCCGTAGCGGCGCTGCTTGAAGATCACGTTGCCGGGCGAGGTCAATTTAATCGCGAGGGCGATCAGCGCGAGAGGAATCGCGATGACGGTCAGCGCGGCCAGACTGAAGGCAATGTCGAAACAGCGTTTGACCGCCCCGTCGACGCCGTAGAAGGGCGTGTCGTGCAGGCTGACGACCGGCACGCCCTGGAGATAGCTGATGTTCGACCGCAATAGGTCAAAGGCGAACAGATTCGGCACGAAGTACACCGACAAGGTGGTGTCGGCGAGTTCGGCCAGGATGTCCTTGATCCGGTTTTCCGCCATCAGGGGCAACACGATATAGACGATATCGACCTCGCCTTTTTTGGCTTTTTCCACTAATGCGCGCGTGTCGCCGGCGACGGTGTAGGCGCTCGAGTCGTCGGGCGAGCGGTTTTGTTGGCGATCGTCGAAAAAACCCGCGAAACGCAGCCCCATCCAGGTTTCCTCGGTGAAAATTCGTTCCAGTTCGAAGCCGAGTTCGTTGACGCCCAATATCGCCACCCGTTGGCTGTTGCGTCCCAGTTTTCGAAGCCGGGCCGTCGCGCCGAGAACGATCAGGTGCCAGGAAACGATCTCGACGGGAACGGCCACGCACCAAGCCGAGAATGCCGTTTTATACAACGGGTCGATCAATAAATAGAAATTGTCGAGCATCAGCAGCGTCAGCACGACGAAAACCCAGGAAATGACGATGCGCTTGATGCTTTCGATGAACGGCAGGCCCCGGGCTTCTTTATAGAGATCGTTCAATTCGGCGAATAATTCAAAGCCGATGATCGCGATCAACAGCCACCACGTTTGCTTCTCTAACCAGTCAAGATAGTGGATGGTCAGCACCGCTTGCAAGGTGATCGCGATGACGGCGATGTCAAGCAGGCGCGCCAAGGCCACCAATTTGGAATGATGTTGGCGAATCAGGCCAATCTTATTTCCGCTCTTATTTCTTCGAGTATTTGTTGGCATTTTGTTATCTGGGTCAAGTGAATCGCTTCAGTGACGGTGGCCGAGAACATGCTTTCGAGCCAAAGGTCCGTTGCACTTTATCGGCGGCGTTGATTCAGGGTTTCCTTAAAGCATTCGCTACCGTCGTTGCTGGAGGGGCTTTAAGCGGCGTTGTCGGCATACGTTGGGTTCCGGCGCGGTGGTATGGCAGACGCCTACCATTCTATCAGAAGATGAGAGCAGACTTCGAGAATGTCTTCCCGTTGGGTGTGATGTCCGGATTGGCGAATGGAGGCGGCGAGGCTTTGCATCGGCGCCAATTCCGCCTTGACGGAAGGGTCTACATTGAGAAATCATGCGGTGATGGTTTGGCGCTTGCCGCCCAGGGGATCGAGCTATTGCGAAAGCGGGGAATGGGGGAGTCCGATTCCCCTCTAACGGTTCAGGTGAGCGCCCGGCAGCAACCGTTCATTAGCGCATCGCCCGTCTTGGCGCGACGGGGTTTGCAACCCCGTCGCTTACGTTTTGAGCATCGGTACGGTGTCCAAACGGTACTGGCGGGGTTGTAAACCCCGTTCGGCGGTCGGTCGGGGCGGTTGCCCGGATTCAACCGCTCAATATCACATCGGCCGCCTTTTCGCCGATCATGTACACCGAGGACACGATGAAGAAGCCCGGAATCCTCGGGAACACCGACGCATCGACGACGCGTAGGCCCTGGATGCCACGGACGCGGAACTGGCTGTCGAGTACCGCCATCGGATCGCTGTCGGCGCCGATCGGGCAGGTGCAGGAGGCGTGATGGCCCCAGGCGTTGTAGCGCACGAAATCGCGCAGCTGTTCCTCGGTTTGCACGTCCTTGCCGGGCGCGACTTCCTCGGCCAGGATGCCTTGCTCGAACAGCGGCTTGGTGATGCTGCGCACGAATTTGATGCCCTGGACGACCGAATCGAGATCCTCGCCCTGGGTGTCGCTGCCTTCCTCGAAATAACGGAAGTTGATGTAAGGGCGGTCGCGCGGATCGCTGGAGACCAACCGAACTTCGCCGGCGCGGTTGATCGTGTGCGCCTTCAGCACGGCCCAGGTCAGGTAGTTCAGGCC
>Ga0066415_1000069_pt1 | contig 16476 bp, 10 predicted proteins | sample LakWasMet21_HOW5_2_FD_59542 | JGI IMG/M metagenome (GOLD analysis project Ga0066415, IMG submission 59542) | Freshwater sediment methanotrophic microbial communities from Lake Washington under simulated oxygen tension - Sediment Metagenome 21_HOW5 | ecosystem: Environmental > Aquatic >... | reverse complement strand
AATATGTTTTTGAGTACGGATACCTTGCTCACGCTGTAACTGTAAACGTTTGTTTGCTAACTCACGCGCTTCACGTTCGTCGCTCATTACGTTAAATTTATCACCGGCTGTAGGCGCACCATTTAAACCTAATAATTGCACAGGAATTGATGGACCGGCTTCTTTAATATTGATGCCATGTTCGTTGGTCATTGCTTTTACTCTACCGCTATGGCAACCGGCAACAACAATATCTCCAACACGCATTGTCCCTTTTTGAACAATTACATCCACAACGTGACCACGTCCTTTATCTAATTTCGCTTCAATAACAGATCCTGAAGCTTTCGCTTTTGGATTCGCTTTTAATTCTAAGATCTCAGCTTCTAAAACAATTTTCTCTAATAACAGATCAACGTTTTTACCAAATTTCGCAGCAATTTCCTGACACTGAACTTTTCCACCCCATTCTTCTACTAAGATATTCATAGCAGATAAAGCTTCACGAATTTTGTCTGGATTTGCACCCGGTTTATCAATTTTATTGATCGCAATGATCATTGGTACACCTGCTGCTTGTGCGTGATTGATCGCTTCTTTTGTTTGAGGCATCACACTGTCGTCGGCCGCAACCACAATAATTACGATATCGGTTACTTTAGCACCACGGGCACGCATTGCCGTAAAGGCTTCGTGACCAGGAGTATCTAAGAAAGTAATTGATTTGCCACTTTCTAATTTTACATTATAACTTCCAATATGTTGAGTAATTCCACCTGCCTCACCAGCCAAAACGTTAGATTTACGAATGTAATCTAATAAGGATGTTTTACCGTGATCTACGTGACCCATGATGGTAACGATCGGCGGACGCTCCACTAAATCTGCAGGATCTTCTGCTTCTTTTTCTTCAATAGCTTCCTGAACTTCAACACTTACAAACTCAGTTTTGAAACCAAATTCTTCAGCTACGATCGCTAAGGTTTCTGCATCTAATCGTTGATTGATAGATACAAATAAACCTAAACTCATACAGGTAGAAATAATTTGGGTTACAGAAACGTTCATCATTTGAGCTAACTGATTAGCCGAAACGAATTCTGTTACTTGTAATGTTTTCTTTTCAATATCTGACTGTTCTTGTTGTTCAGCCATTTTATCTCTAACATCATCACGTTTTTCACGACGGTACTTAGATGTTTTTGATTTAGAGCCTTTAGAACTTAAACGCGCTAACGTTTCTTTGATTTGTGCCTGAATTTCTTCATCAGTTAAGGCCGGCCTTGCTTCTCTAGCAGCAGCCGGTCCTTTTTTAGCACGTGGGTCGCCATATTTTTCTTTGGCTCTGTCTTTTGCAATTTGCGCTTGTTCAGTACCAACTTTTTTAATTTCTTCCTGACTCATACCGCCTTTGCGGATACGTTTACGCTTCTTTTTGTCAGCGTCGCCAGCAGCAGGCCCATTAGTTTTTTTAGTTTCTTTGATTACAGGTAATTCAATTTTACCCATAATTTTTGGTCCCTCTAATTTTTGATATACTGTTTCGTGGAACACTTCTTTAGCTTCTTCAACAACGGTAGGCTCAACAATAGTAGGTATTTCAGCAACTTCGACTTTTACTACAGCAGGTTCTTCTTCTTTTTTCTTTTTTCCCTTTGTTTCTTTTACTTCTGCCTTTTTCTCCTCTTCTTTTTCCTTCTTCGTTTTTTTATCCGGTTTAGTTTTTTGATTTAAGGTACTTAAATCTAATTTACCTAATACTTTAGGACCAGTAATGTTGCCTGTGTTTTCAGTTGGCGTTTCAGTATAAAGTGTTTCCGGCGTTTTTGTTTCTGCTGCCGGCGTTTCAATTTTTACTTCTTCGATTTTTTCAACCGGTTTTTCAGCGGCTTTCTTTTTTTCTTCAGTAACTTTTAAAGCAGCGGCCGTTAGATCTTTAATACGTAATTCCTCTTGTTCTCTGGCCTTAATAACCTTTGGATCTTCCAATACAATGGTTTCGCGTTTTGCTTTATTAAGAACAAGTCCAACATGTTGTGCCTCTTCTTTGGCAGATTTATCCCCCGAAAATTCTTTGGATAATAAAGAATACTCTTCATCTCCAATTTTTGCGTTAGGATTATTTTCTACCGGGCGACCTTTTGAAGCCAAGAACTCAGTAATTTTCCCGAGGGATAAATTAAATTCCTTAGCAACTTTACTTAATCGCATTTGTTTTGCGTCTGACATATTCTCTATTTCCTCGTCTTTATTTAATTTTTGTGAGCCAAATTTGCCTTTTTAATTTTATAAAAAAGAAGGCTAACTTTTTCTTAACAGAATATTAATCTTCGAACTCAGATTGAAGGACTTGTTTAACGTCTTCGATCACATCTTCAGTTAATCCTGTTCTACGCGCTAATTCTTCGTTGCTTAATTCTAATACAGATTTAGCGGTATCACATCCAACAGATTGAAGTACATTAATTACTGATTCTTCAATTTCATCAGAGAATTCTACTAAGTCAACATCTTCGATGTCAGTAGCCGCTTCATCATTATCACGGAATACATCAATTTCGTATCCGGTTAATTTACCTGCTAATTTAATATTGTAACCGCCTTTACCAATCGCTAAAGAAATCTGATCAGGTTTCAAGAATACCTCTGCACGTTTAGTATCTTCATTTAATTTAACTGAAGTAACTTTTGCAGGGCTTAATGAACGTTGAATTAATAACTGAGCATTAGATGTGTAATTGATTACGTCAATGTTTTCATTTTTTAATTCACGAACAATACCATGAATACGAGAACCTTTCATCCCAACGCAAGCTCCAACCGGATCGATACGATCATCATAAGATTCAACAGCTACTTTAGCTCTCTCACCTGGTTCACGAACAATTTTCTTAATCGTAATTAAACCATCAAATACTTCAGGTACTTCCATTTCAAATAAACGTTCTAAGAACGCCGGAGCAGTACGAGACATAATGATAGTTGGTGTGCCGTTTTTCAATTCTACTTTATGTACAACTGCTTTTACTGAATCGCCTTTTTTAAAGAAATCAGAAGGGATTTGTTCTGTTTTAGGTAATAATAATTCGTTGCCTTCATCATCTAACAACATGATCTCTTTTTTCCAAACCTGATAAACCTCTGCATTGATAATATCACCAACACGCTCTTTGTATTTGTTGTAAATACCACTTTTCTCTAATTCAAGAATTTTTTGAACTAAGTTTTGACGAACTGATAATACGTTACGACGGCCAATCTCATCTAACTTTACTAATTCAGTTACCTCTTCGCCAATTTCAAAATCAGGCTCAATTTTATGAGCATCTGTTAAGCTAATATGTTTATTAGGGTCATAATCAAATGAATCTTCAGCAAATTCATCATCAACGATAGTTCTGTTTTTATAAATCTCAATATCTCCTTTATCAGGGTTTACGATGATATCAAAGTTTTTATCCGAACCATATTTTTTGATTAACATAGTACGAAATACATCTTCGATGATGCTCATTAACGTTGCGCGATCAATGTTCTTGTCTTCTTTAAATAACGAGAATGATTCAATTAAATTTACACTTTCCATTGTTGTTTGTTTTAAAACGGTAATATTGATTTTGTTTCTTTTATTTGATTGTATGTTAGGGTAATGTTTTCTACTACAGTTTGGTTACCTTTTCCGATCGTTTTTTTCTCTTTTCTGGTTTCTTCAAGCACAAATTCGTTGTCGTTGGCGCTTAAGATAATACCCTGATGTTTTTTACCTTCTTTAGTGGTTACTTCTACTTTTGAATTAATGTATTTTTTGTATTGCTGCACTACTTTAAACGGTTGAGTTGCTCCCGGAGAAGAAACCTGAAGTTCAAAGTCTTCTTTTTCTCTGTCCAGGCTACCTTCGATGTGTCTGCTTAATGCTACGCAATCTGCAATCACAATGTGGTTAGGTGCATCCACATACACTTCAATTTTATTGCCAGCTAATACTTTCACGTCTACAATAAACTTATCAGAGCCTGCAAAGTGCTCTTCTATTAAATCTATAATCTGTTGTTTTTTAATCATCTGTTCAAGTAAATAAAAAAGGGACTTTAGGGTCCCTCTTCATTTTTCTTCAATTTTCGGGTACAAATATAAACAATTCTTTCTTAATAACAAAATCAGTAGAATGCAACAATTTTTCTTTATTCTCGTTAAATTTACTACAAGTCCCCGAGAACTAAGTTTAATCGTTTTTTATTTCTGGTCTGTTTTTCTTTTGGAAATAAAAGACACAAATTCTAAAATTATGAAAACAACAGTTAAAAATTCTGGAAACGGCGGTCTCTTGCTCACGTGTTTATTAGTGCTTATTTCATTTTTTGCAAAAGCAGCAGAAGGGGTAGGCAAAATGGCCAAAAATGTTACTGATGACCTTTCAAAGGGCGGATTTATCGGTTTTTACATTATTGGCGGCATTTTAGCATTTGGTATCATTGCTTATGTTATTGTATCTATTTATGATAGAAAACATAAAGATGATAATAAAGACCACTCTAATGTGAAACATCTTTCTCACCATAGACATCATCATCATCACAGAATTATAAAAAAGTCGGCTTAACTTGACGTTAAAGTTGACGATTTGTTAATCTAAACATCCTATTTAGGGAAGCTTTAAAAGGGCTTTTCGGTTAATTATTTGATTTTTAAATAGTTACCGATGGTCTTTTTTTTTTGTTTTTTGATTCATACAACTATCTTTGTCCCGAATTTTAAAACTAAAACACAATGTCAGACATTTCATCAAAAGTAAAATCTATTATCGTAGATAAATTAGGTGTAGAAGAGAAAGAAGTAACTCCAACTGCAAGTTTCACTAACGACTTAGGAGCAGATTCTTTAGATACAGTTGAATTAATCATGGAATTTGAAAAAGAATTTAATATTGCTATTCCAGACGATCAAGCTGAAAAAATTGCTACAGTAGGAGATGCTATTTCTTACATTGAAGCAAACGCAAAAAACTAAGAACTTTACTTTTTAAAAATTATTCTTTATGCAATTTAAGCGCGTAGTAGTTACGGGACTTGGTGCCGTTACACCTTTGGGCAGTAATGTTAATGATTATTGGACAAATTTAATCAACGGCGTTAGTGGTGCCGCACCTATTACGCGTTTTGACGCATCTAAATTTAAGACACGCTTTGCTTGCGAAGTAAAGGGTTTTAATATTGAAGAATATTTTGACAGAAAAGAAGCTCAACGTTTAGATGCTTTCTCTCATTACGGTATTGCTGCTTCTGTACAAGCAATGGCAGATTCCGGATTGGATAAAGAGGGTATCGATAAAAATGAAATTGGCGTTATTTGGGGTTCAGGTATCGGAGGTTTAGATACTTTCCAAAATGAAACTTTCAATTTTGCCAAAGGAGATGGAACGCCACGTTTCAATCCATTCTTTATTCCTAAAATGATCGCAGATATTTGCTCAGGGCATATATCTATGCGTTTTGGTTTAAGAGGACCAAACTTTACAACTGTTTCGGCTTGTGCTTCTTCAACATCCGCTTTAATAGATGCGTTTACTTACATTCGTTTAGGGAGAGCAAATGCTATTGTTGCCGGTGGTTCTGAAGCAGCTATCAACGAAAGTGGTATCGGCGGCTTTAATGCTTGTCAGGCTATGAGTACTCGTAACGAAAGTCCTGAAACAGCTTCTCGTCCTTATGACGTAGACCGTGATGGTTTTGTATTAGGTGAAGGTGGTGTAGCAATTATTTTAGAAGAATTAGATCATGCCCTTGCAAGAGGTGCAAAAATTTATGCCGAAATTATCGGTGGTGGTATGAGTGCGGATGCACATCATATTACAGCTCCTCATCCGGAAGGTTTAGGCGCAACTTTAGTAATGCAACGCGCTTTAAAAGATGCGGGCATTTCTGCAGATGAGGTGGATTATATCAACACACATGGTACCAGTACACCATTAGGTGATTTAGCTGAATTAAAAGCGATCACTAATGTATTTGGCGAACAAGCTTATAAAATGAACATCAGCTCTACAAAATCCATGACAGGCCACTTATTAGGTGCTGCGGGTGCAATAGAAGCGATGGCTACAATATTGGCTATTCAAAACGATATTGTTCCTCCAACGATCAATAACGTTAATCCTGATCCAGGGTTAGATCCACGATTGAATTTGACTTTTAACAAAGCTCAAAAACGTACGGTTAATGTGGCAATAAGTAACACCTTTGGTTTTGGTGGACATAATGCAGCTGTAGTGGTAAGAAAATACAAACCATAATTTTTTATTATTTTGATAAAGCTTTTATCTGCTTTAAAACCCTTGTCTAAACAAGACAAAGAATTTAAACAAAAGCTTAAAAATATTTTAGGACATTATCCTGATAATATTGCTTTGTATAAACAAGCGTTTAGACACAGTAGCTCTTCTCAAGAGATTAGTGAATACATGCCTAGTAACGAACGTTTGGAGTTTTTAGGCGACGCTATTTTAGGCGCAGTAGTTGCCGAGTATCTTTTTAAACTATTTCCCAAAAAAGACGAAGGGTTTTTAACTCAAATGCGAAGCCGCATTGTGAACGGACAAAATTTATTAATGTTATCTAAAAAATTTGGCTTTGACGTCTTGTTGAACTCACGTTTAACTAAAAAAGAAAAAGTAGGTTCTTCTGCTTATGGCGATGTGTTTGAAGCCTTTATTGGAGCACTGTTTTTAGATAAAGGATTTGAAGCCTCTAAAAAATTCATCCTCAATAAAATCATTAAAATTCATTTAGATATGAATGACGTGCTACAAACTGATACGGATTACAAATCGCAGTTTCAGATATTAATGCAAAAACAAAAAAGACAATTTGAGTATTTGGTTATAAGTGAAACAATCAACGCTAAAGAAAAATTATATACTATTCAGTTATTAATTGATGGTGAAGAGCAAGGTGTGTTTGAGCATAAATCAAAAAAAGTAGCTGAACAAAAAGTAGCTCAGTTGGCCTTGGAGAAACTGCAAAAAGAAAGTTGAGATTTTCACGCATAGGACGCTATCTCACTTCGTTGTCCCTTTGCGTCCTCTGCGCTTTTTTGCTTAGCTCACTTTGCGTGAAATTTTTAAAACAAACTTAATTGCTTATCTCCGGCTCTATAGTTAAAGTCTTCTGTATTAAATTTAAAACTATCGGCATCAGGCATAAAACGGGTTTTAGATAATTTGAATAATTGCATAATTGATTCTGCTATTTTACCTTCGCCTTTCATACGAGTTCCAGGTCTGCTGTCGCTTACTTTGCCGCCATGGCATTCGCTGATCTGATTCCAAACTTTATCAGCTCTATCGGGAAAATTTTTCACTAACCAATCTTTAAATAATTGTGCTACACTACCGTTAAGGCGAACAATAGTAATACCCGCAGAACTTGCTCCTGCATAAGCGGACTGTTCTATTACCGCAGGAATTTCATGATTATTAATGCCTGGAATAATTGGTGCTACCATCACGCCACAAGGAATGCGATGTTTAGACAATGTAGCTAAAGTGGCCATTCTGTTTTTATAAGTAGCGGTGCGAGGTTCTAATAACTGACGCACCTTTTCATCCGTACCTGTAATTGAGATCATCACATGTACTAGATTATGTTCTGCTAATTCGGTTAACACATCAATATCGCGGGTAACTAATGAGTTTTTTGTAATGATAGAAACGGGATGTTTATATTTTAAACAGGTTTGTAAAATTTTTCTGGTTAATTCTAATTCTCTTTCAATCGGTTGATAGCAATCTGTATTACCTGATAGCATGATGGGTTTTGGTTTCCAGTTTTTTTGACTAAAATGTGTTTCCAATAATTCAGCTGTATTTTTTTTGACAATAATTTTGCGTTCAAAATCAAGGCCCGCACTGTAACCCCAGTATTCATGAGAATTACGGGCATAACAATAAATGCAGCCATGTTCGCAACCCTGATAAGGATTTAGTGAATATCCTAAACCAATATCTGTATTTTCTACTTTATTGATAATAGTTTTAGGGTAGGTGTAAATGATCTCTGTTTTTTCGCTTTGCAAAAATTCTTCGTCAAGCCCTTCAACATGCTCTTGAATATATTGTTGTTTAAGGAATGAATTGTTTGGATTGATTTGCGCTCCACGCCCTTTAAAGTAATTAGAAATTGCAGTTACCATAGCTCATGATTTAGATAATGCTAAGGTATTTTAAATTATAGCGTAGTATTGCTATAAATTGTAGCAATTTAATTAATTCTATTTGTGGCGATCTCATTTTATTTTAGGATTGAATTTTTTATCAGAATTTGTACAAATTCTGAACAATTGCTAATTGTCGAGTTATTTGAAGGTTTTTTTTGTAGTGTTTTTGTAGAATGGATTATTTTCACCTCGAGGGCTTGACATTGAGGTTTTCATGGTTTAGTTTAGACTTTGTAAAATTGAGAATATGAAAAAAACTACCACTACTTTATTAGCTTCCTGTATTGTTTCATTGCTTGTAGCTCAACAAAATTTTATTGATTTAAAAGGCGCTAAAGTTGATTTTATGTCAGCCTCAACTAATTTACCATTACAGGTAAGTTTTGATGACAGTTATCAGTTGAAAGATTCTGATTTTTCTAAGTGGATGAAAACTGAAATGGTAAAGAATGATGAAGTATCATTTAACCTAGTTAAAACTGAATTTGATCAGTTAGGTTTTAAACAACATCGTTACTCTCAATACTATAAGGGCTATAAAATAGAAGGGACCATGGTTATAGCTCATAGCAAACGTGGTGAGATCAAATCATTTAACGGAGAGTGGTACAAGAACTTTTCCGTTTCAAATTCAGTTGGTATTTCAGAAGAACAAGCTTTAGTATTTGCTCTTAAAAAAGTAAATGCTAAAAAATATAAATGGGAAAATGAAGCAGAAGAAGCTCACATGAAAAAAACTTTGAATGATCTAAATTTTACATTTAAACCGAAAGGAGAATTAGTTATTTTACCTACAATAAATAATCAAAAAGTTGTTTTTACCTATGCTTACAAGTTTAATATCTATGCCGAAGAGCCACTCTATAAAGCAAATATATATATTGATGCGACTAATGGAACTATATTAAAAGAACAAAATTTAATTTGTACAATTGATGCAGTAGGAAGTGCTAATACTAAATACAGCGGCGCACAAACCTTAACAACAGACAGTTACACAGCTGGATACCGCTTACGAGAGACAGGAAGAGGACAAGGAATTGAAACGTATAACATGAATAATACATCTACATATTCAAGTACTGATTTTGTGAATCCAAGTAATTCGTGGATCCTTACCGGCACCAATCAGGCCGCTACAGATGCGCATTGGGGAGCAGAAAAAACGTATGATTACTACTACCAAACTTTTAATAGAAATAGTATTGATAATAATGGATATAAATTATTAAGCTATGTACATTATAGTACAAATTATGTGAATGCTTTTTGGGACGGATTGAGGATGACTTACGGTGATGGTAACACCTCCCAAGATTTCACAATCATGACGGCGTTAGATGTATGTGGACATGAAATAACACACGGTGTTGTAGAAAATACGGCAGGTTTAAACGGGGGAGAAGCGGATGCATTAAATGAAGCCTTTGCGGATATTTTTGGAACATCGGTAGAATGGTTTGCGAGACCTAGCCAGCATGATTGGATCATGGGGAAAGATATCATGCCTAGCGGAACAGGTATTAGAAATATGTCTAATCCAAATTCATTACAGCAGCCGGACACATACCATGGTACTTATTGGGATAATACGGATGAACCGCATACAAATAATGGCCCATGTATCTATTGGTTTTATTTGTTGTCTACAGGTGGAAGTGGCACAAATGATAATAGTCAAGCATATAATGTTTCTTCAATTACAATGACTAAAGCATCTGCAATAGCTTACAGGGCGATGACCTTTTACATGACGCCAAGTACAAATTATGCTGATGTGCGTAATTATACGATTCAAGCAGCAAAAGATTTGTATGGCGCTTGTTCTAATGAAGTTATTCAAACCACCAATGCCTGGTATGCAGTTGGTGTAGGAGCTCAATATGTGGCGAGTGCTATATTACCTAATTTTAAAGCAGATCAAGTAGCTTCATGTTCATTGCCGGCTTCTATTAATTTTAATAATACAACTGCAGCCGGGTTGACGTATAAGTGGAGTTTTGGAGATGGTGCGGTAAGTACCTCTACAAACCCTGTGCATACATATACTACTAACGGTACCTATTCAGTTAAGTTACTGGCAAATGGATGCGTTGTTGGCTCAAAGGATTCAGTATTAAAAACAAGTTACATTACCATTAATGCTCCATTGCCAGCTACAGGTTCGGGTTCGATGATATGTAATGGAACTTCAGCTTCTTTGGGTGCAAGCGGCAATGGAATTATTAATTGGTACAATGCAGTAAGCGGTGGTAGTTTAATTGCAACCGGAAACACATTAACAACTCCAACTTTGACTAGTAGCACTACGTATTATGCAGTCAATACAATTACTCAAACACCACTGTTTGGTGGGCCGGCGACTAACACTGTTTTTGGGGGCGGCTCAAATTTTAATGCCAATACAGATCATTACCAAATTTTTGATGTGCTGCAACCCTGTACTTTAAAAACAGTAAAAGTAGTAGCGAATAGTGCTGGGAATAGAATCATTGAATTACGTAATTCGTCAGGTGCGGTGTTGCAAACTGCTACGGTTAGTGTACCCTCAGGCACACAAACCGTTAATTTAAATTTTCCTTTAACACCTGGTTCCAATTATCAACTGGCTGTGGGGGGTACGTTAGTTGATTTATGGAGAAACAGTAATGGTTCCGGTTATCCTTATACGGTTGGGAGTTTAGTAAGTATTACCGGTTGTGATGTTGGACCTGGTTATTATTATTTCTTTTATAACTGGCAGGTTCAGCAGGCAGATTGTCAGAGTAATCCGCTGGCGATAACTGCAACTGTAACTACGTGTACCGGTATCGAGAAAAATGAAACCGGAAGCGAAGTAGTGCTTTACCCTAACCCGGTTACAGATAAACTAATTGTAACGATTGGAGAAAAAATGTTGTTAGAAAATGTAATGGTAGAAATTTATGATGCTTTAGGGAAATTAGTTCATGCTAAATCCATTATCTCGCTTCAAACGGAATTAATAGTGAATGATTTGGCAAGAGGAGTTTATACTTGTAAAATAGTTAGTTCATCTAATCAAATAATCGTAAAGAAATTCATTAAAGAATAAATATAAATGATGTATAATAAAAAACCATCGACTAATCAGTCGATGGTTTTTTATTTCTAGTATAATTTGATTTATGCTGAAGCTAAGAGAGCAGTTTTGTGATTTACTACTTCTGCCTTACTAACGCCGTTGTATTGTATAATAACATGGTGATTACCCATTTTAATTTTTGATTCATTAGAAAACAATTGAAAATCGAAAGATAAAGGTAAAATAATGAAACGGTATTTATGATGATTGAGTTGTAACTCATCAATCATTTTTATTTTTTCGGTGTGGGCTATTTCTTCTAAGAATAATGTTTTTGGTTTTACTTTAAAATGCAAGTAATAATCAATGGCAATCAGTTGTTTAATGATAGTATCATTAGGGTAGTTTTTTTCTACAAACTGAGTAATGATGTCAAACACATCGTTTAATGAGTATTTATGGTAATCTTTTACTGTTCCAAAATAAACTCCTAAACCTAATAAGAAATCAAAGATGCCATATGTTTCAGTTACATAACGTAATGTGTTAACTGCTTTTTTTCCATTCCAATAAACTTCTAAAGCATGCTCTAATTTTACAATTTGAGCTAACTGATCTTTAGTTAAATAATTACTTTGAATGATTTGGTAAGGCGGATTAGGATCAAACACAAAGCCATGTTGATCTGTTTTATCACGCATAGGCGTACCTTTCAAAAACTTTAAAAAGCCCAATTGCATTTCGGGAGCATACAATTTAAACACTTCCTCAATACTGTATCTAATATCATCCCAATAATCTAATGCTAAACCAACAATGAGATCTAAATGCATTTCAACTTTGTAATCCAATTGTTGAATGATACCTTTTGTTTTATCAAAGTTTTGCTTGCGACTTACTTCCAGATTTGCTTTTTGATTAACCGTTTGAATGCCAATTTCGAAACGGAACAAGCCTTTTGGGACATGATCATGAATGAACTGAATGATATCCGGATGTAAAATATCGGCGGTGATTTCAAACTGAAATACATTTTCGGGACGATGATGTTCTAAAATGAATTTAAAAATATCAATGGTGAAATCTTTTTTGATATTAAAAGTTCTATCTAAAAATTTAACTACTCGTCCGTGTTGCATCATAAATAACAACGTTGCTTTAATGCTGTCATTAGGTAAATAACGTACTTTATTATCTAAACTGGCTAAACAAAATTCGCATTTGTAAGGACAACCACGAGAGGTTTCAATATACAATACTTTGTTGGCTAATTCTTCAGGATTATCAAAACGATAAGGCATGCTATCCTGAAAAATTTTAAGATCAAACATCGGAGCTGCTTTATTTTGCAATACCTCTGCGCCTGATTTATGTACTAAACTCGAAACATGTTGAACGTTTGGGTATGATTCAATAAATTCTTTGAAAGGTGTTTCACCTTCGCCAACAATAATATAATCTACGTGATCTAAAGTGATCACATCATTGAAATCGTAACTTACTTCTGGTCCACCCAATAAGATTTTGGTATTAGTATTAAGTGCTTTTATTTTTTGTGAAACTTCTAAAGTCTGAGTAATATTCCAGATGTAACAACTAAAAGCTACCACTTCAAATTGTGCGCAATGCTCGGCAACTTTGTCCTGATCTTCTTTAATGTTAAATTCTTTCCACTCCAAACCGGGGTATAGGTGATTTTGTTCATACAAAATGCGAATGGCTAAATTGGTATGAATGTATTTGGCGTTGAGTGTTGTAAGTAAAATGCGCATGTTGAAATTTAACAGGCTCAAAGATAGTAAATTAAAAGGCTCATTTAGAATAAGTCCACTCTAAAATCTCCCCGTAATCATCGTCTATTAGAATGCCTGACTGTATAAAATGATTTTTTAACAAGATTTTATGTGATGCTACATTGGTTTTGAGGGTTTGGGCTGTAATAATAACAGAGGAATCTGCATTTTTAGAAAGATCGACCAATTGGTTGCACATTTCGCTGGCATAACCCCTTTTTTCATATTCAGGTAGGGTGGTATAAGCAATTTCAACTTTATTGGTTTCATTTGGTTGATTTTTAAAGCCACATGAACCTACAATTTCTCCACGAATTAATGCAAAATAACCAACCCATGGTTCCTTGTAGCCAATTTTCTCATACAAGGATTGTAGTTTGTTATATAACATTTTTGAATAGTCTGTTTTTAATTCAAAGTCAGAACTATCAGGATTAAATTTTACTGCTTGTAATTTCATGGTTATGCTTTACCAAAGTTCGTAATCTAAGGTTGTATTTTCAATACGATATGTTGGCGTTTGGTTACCATCAGATAAACGATATACTTCTTCGGCAACAAATTTTTGTAATTCGCTTAGCGTTACTTTCTTGTCTTTATTTTCATCGGCTTTTAAATTAGTCATCGCATCTAATAAGCAATGTGTAAATAAACCATTGTTCCATTTTTCGCTTTCTAAAGCTGTTTGAGTTCCGCCCGCGGAAGAAATAACGGTTGCTCCGGAACTTTGTCTTAAATCAGAAAAAATACTTTTTGACATTTCGAGCGCGGTACTTTGTGAAAAATTACTTCCGGCCATGCGAATGGCTCTGGTGCTGTCTTTTTTAGTTTTTTTATCATCTTCTTCTTTATTGAAACCTCCGTCTTCATCGGCTTCGCCGCTAAAACAGGCATCAATAAACATAAGTTTACGATTGGGTTTCATTTCTGAAAATAATTTTTCGAAAGCTGTGTAAGCAACTGAATTAATTTTAGGATCATTAAAATCAGTGTAGTAGGTAGGGAAATAATAACTCAGATCCGTGTCTAAATAACCGTGTCCTGCAATAAATACCATCACTACATCGTTGACACCGGCTTTGGCAAAAAAGTTTTTTAAATTTTTCACTGAATCAGGAGCAAAGGATTGATTGAATAATTTTTTGATCTCAATTTTTTGAAATGATTTTGAGTTGGTCATTGTATTGGCAATATCACTGGCATCTTTTACTGCGTATGACAGATCATAATCGGCATCATGAAATTTTTCGCTGGCAATAACTACTAAATATAAATTAGGTTTAACGATGTTAGTGTTATTGAAAAAACGTGTAATGTGTGGGCTTTCCAGGCCTTTTTCATCAGAAACAACAAATTCAAATCGGTTAATACCGGAAGTACTTTCAAAGGATAGGTTTTTATCGTAATGAGTACTTTGTTCAGATGGAATATCTTCAGAAAAAATATGAGTACCATTATTGAGTACCTGAAGTTTGGTTAATTTATTTTGTCCTTTATTAGCACTCAATGAAAAATTAACCCAGCCCGGTTTTTCTTCATTCATTTTAAGAGTAGGAATAGTAGGCAAGATGGAGAAATTAATTTTACTATCAGGATTTAAACCCAATACTTTCATTCGTTTTAAATATGCTTTTTCATAAGCGGTAATTAAAGCCGTATCGGTACAGGAAAAAGCTTTTAATACTTTATGCGGTTGATTCAGATAAGCGTCAAACTGTTCAAAGCTGTAGATTTCCGATTGATGCTTGAAACGAATATTTTTAACGAAATCTTTAGAACCTAAATAATGCAGGTCGGAACTGATCAAAAAGAAATGTTCGCCCATGGCATTGGCTAATTGCCCTGTAACTGTTTTCTTTTTCAGATCAACAAAGGTAGCTAAGGAGTTGTTGGTGCTTGTAACAATGAGTTGGTTGGTGTTTTCAATAAAAAAACATTTTGGGATAGAAAATTTAGATTCGCTCAGATCAATAATCAGATCACCGTGTTCATCAAATACTTTGAAGAATTCGCCTAATGGGTTTAGGAGCGCAAAGTATTTTCCGTTTTCGCTGGTGTAATGGTAAGAGATGATTTCTTTTGTTTTAGCTAATGTTTTTGAAGTGATTTCAGTTCCGGTCTCCGTGTCGTATTCAGTGTACATAGCTTCCTGCTCGCCTAAGGTATAATTATTAACATCATATTTTACGTACCATGTCGAGATAATTTTTCCGTCATTTTTTAATTTAAAATCATAAGGAAAATAGGTTTGTGCATAATCCTGTACAATGGTTTTTTTTGCAATATCAATTTTCACAATGGCATTTGTTGGCATGTCTATCTCAGTGCCATTGATGGTTTTCTTTTTGTTGATCTGGCTGGTGGTGAATAAATATTTACCATCCGGGCTAATCGTAACACGGGCATTCACAGACCAGACAGAACTTTCATATTCTACTTTTTTTGTTTTACGGTTGACTAATTTGTACTTGGAACTTTCAGGAATAAATACGAGGTCTTTGTTAAATTCGATCACCTGATATAAAGGCGACGCCGCTAAAGAGAACATGCCTTCGTATTTTTCTTCGGCTAATGTTTTTAAATTAATGATATGCAGGCTGGTGTAATCGCAATAATAAAACTCGCCATTTAAAAAACCGGAAGCCACGGCATACACATTCCGTTTAATTGTTTTGCCGTATTTCTTTTTATGAATATTATAAACGGCCAGATTTAAATTGCCGAAACTTTTTCCTGAATTGACAACTACTTCCGAATCATTTAAAAAATAGACGTTATAGATATAAGCTGAGTCACTGCCCGAAATATCCTTAACTTCAGAATATTTACTAAAATTTTTCAAGTCCCAGAAATAGCCCGTATAACTGCCACTGGTATACAACCAACGGTTATTAGGACTAATATTGGCTGAGGTGATGGCATTACCCATGGTTGCTCTCTCTGAAATTAATTTCATGGTACCTGGTTCAAAAACACGTAAGGCTTTATAAGGAAGGTAACTAATACTTACCATGCGATTACCGGCTTGCGAACATTTTAAATTAGTGCAAATACCTTTGAATTGACGGACGAGTTTTTTAGTTTTTAGGTCAATGAATTTTACTGCTTGGGAAGTGGCATATACTGCTAAACCCGATTTTGAAATGTAATCGATATCATACACGTACTCAATTTTAGAAAAATTGAGGGTATCAGGTTTTGTAATTGAAGGTCGTTTATTAGCATCTTTTAATAAAGCTTTATCGTACATGCCGTAACTCTCATATTTGGGTAAACGGACTTCGTGAACCACTTTTTCATTATCTAAATTAAGTACAAAATAATTGTATGCAGAAAAACAAAATAGTAACGAATCACGCACTCGCATTTTTGTAATGAGGCCGGCTTTAATATCTAATGGAGTACTTTTAGAAAGTTCAGTTACTGATTGTTTCACCATGATGGTTGTAC
>Ga0066415_1000066_pt1 | contig 16707 bp, 12 predicted proteins | sample LakWasMet21_HOW5_2_FD_59542 | JGI IMG/M metagenome (GOLD analysis project Ga0066415, IMG submission 59542) | Freshwater sediment methanotrophic microbial communities from Lake Washington under simulated oxygen tension - Sediment Metagenome 21_HOW5 | ecosystem: Environmental > Aquatic >... | reverse complement strand
TATTGTAGCCGTTCCTCCTGTACATAAAACTGTTGGGTTACTGATTGCCGTAATTGTAGGGGTGGGGTTAACAGTTAGATTAATTGTTCTTGTGGCACTACAATTTCCGATTCTTCCAGTTACGGTATAAATAGTTGTGGATATTGGACTCACAGTAATTGAATTAGTTGTTAAACCGCCTGGATTCCAAGTATAAGAAGTGGCGCCCGATGCTATTAAAGTAGAACTATTGCCACGGCAAATAACTGTTGGACTTGCGGCTACAGTAATTGTTGGTGTTGGGGTTACAGAGACCTGAACAGCACTTGTGTAATTTGTTGTGGCACCTACACCACAAGCTGCTACTACCATGGTAGCTGTGTAATTTCCTGTGGCAGTTGGACAAACAGTTACTGTTGTTCCAGTACCGGCAGCGCCTGTTGGGCCAGCCCAGTTAACAGTGTAATTTGGAGTGCCGGTTGGGATAAATCGCCAGGCTTCATTTGTAGCTGTCCAGCTGGTTAATACGTTTCTACCGGCTGGCGCAGCAACGATAGTTCCCAACGCATTTTGTATACCAACTAATCCTCTGTCAGCATTGCCTCCAGTTCCGCATGGTGCAGTTGTTTCGATATATACATCCACATAATTAGTTCCTTCATGTAACACTATTTGAAAAGAATTCAATACAGTCCCACAATTCCATAAAGGCACATTGTCCCAGTATGCAACAAATTTTCGGCAAGGAGCAACACCTGTTGTATAGGTTCTTGCAACACCTCCAGCTGATAAATCGATGTCTTTAAATACTCCGCAAACTGTATTGCCTGGTAGGTTAACGAGGTTTGGTAAAACGTTAGTGATGTTCCAGTTGTTAAACCCCCCTGCTAATGCAGTATTGAAACTGATTTCGCCATTTGAGCCTACGATTAATTGATTAAAAGAATTGCCATAATAGCAAAAATTAAATCCAATATTAATGGCATTACTCCAAATATCATCGATTGGAGCTATTGCAGTTCCTCCGGTAGAGGCAAATGGAGTAAAGGGAATAGCTTGTACCGAATAGCTTGTTGTTGAGTTAACAGGAATGAGTGTTGCTGTTAGATTAGCACATTGGCCTGAACATATTGTTGTGCTTGTGCCGGTTCCGGCTAATGCCGTTATAGATGGGCAGGTTTGAGCAGATCCGTTTTTAGAAAGGACAACAATAAACAATAAACCCTGAAGAATTCTGGTTAAAAATCTCATAAATTATTTATTGAATAGTTAATAGAAGTTGATTAATACTTTCCGGATTTGTTAAATCCAAAGCATCGATAATTTTGACATCTTCTTTAGAAAGCTTAGAATACAAAGCATCTGAGAGCTTGCCGCCTTCTTTTTTTTCATTATCGGTTAATTCAAAATATTCAAGCGAACCTTTAGAATATTTTTGTAAAAAGTTTAAACATTCTTTTCTCACTGAATAGGCAAAATAAAAGCTTGTTGGTTTGTCGTTAAAAGATTTTACCGATTCTTCCTGCTTTTTCAATAGCTCTTTGAATGTTGTTTGATAGGCTGTGTTATTAAGCCCAATCATATGCTTATGCACGCTTCGTATAGCTAAATGATTTTTATTGATAAAATCCTTTAAATCCTTTGTGGATTGTGATTTTACAGATATGGAAACGATTAAAAAGCAAAAGAGTAATTTTAGTTTCATATAGGACATTTGTTATGATTACCCATAAAGATATAAAAACATCATAATTATTAACATGTTTTTAACAAATTTCTTTATTTTAATGATTAAACTACTAATAATGGGGTGAGAAATACAGTATACAATGAGTAATTGATAGGCTCAGATTCGCAAAAATCAGCATAATAATTAATTTCTTAAGTGTTAAATAGAGTGAATAAAAAAAGCGCTGCAGATTACGCAGCGCTTTTAAACATTAATTAGAAAGAATTATTTGGCTACAGCTGCCGCACTTTTTGCTTTAGCGTCTTCTAAAATTTTATTACAGCGTACATCAGTATCATCTAATACTTTTTGTGCTTTCTTATCGACTTCTTTTTTGGCTAATTCAGCAGCTTTTTTAGCAGCTATTTTAGCTATTGGATTAGAAGCTTGTTCTACTAATTTGTCTGCTTCAGCATAACCATCAGCCTTTAGTTTGTCTACTGTAACCTGAGTTTCTGCTTTTATTTTTTCTACTTGAGCTTGGGCATCTGCTAGTATTTTTTGAGCCTCTTCATTAGCTTTGTCTTTTGCAGTATTTACTAATTGATCTTTTACAGTTTCTCCGGCTTCACCACCTTTCATGCCGGTTTTAACAGTAGGTTTAGTTACAGTTCCTCCAAAGCCAACATTTACTTTTACTGATTTAGGCATGCTGATAGTTGTGCCTGCAGCTGAGCTTGCCTGTCCTAATAATCCGGCAACCATAGTGTTGGCTTGAGAACCAAACATTTCAGTAGGTACATCCATTTTCCAGTTATAGTCAATGGTTTGATCAAATCCGGTTGAACCTGTAATGTCAGCACTGATCTTATCAATTTTTACTTTTACCGGATTTCTTAAAGCTACTCTGCCATCTTTAAATTCATATTCGGCATTTACATTTTGCAGAGTTAAATTTTTAAGTTTTTGAATTTTTAGAGCATCTGCTAATTTATTAAATGGTTCAAAACCACTTACCTCTACACTATTAGTTTTAAGAACGCCATTCCCATGAATAGAAGATAACACCGGCTCCATTTTAGAATCCAGATCAGCTTTAAAATTTTCTAAAGTAGCGGTGAACATACCTTTTGCATATTTGCCAATTGGTGCTAATTTTTGTACGGTATTAAATGCGTTAAACGTTTTTTGTATATCAAAATTATCTACTTTGAAATTCATGTTTACTGTTGGTTTTTTCGGATTTGTAGTTTCGTAAAAACCATTCATTAAAACATTACCGCCTAATACACCTAATTTCAAATTAGTCATATCTACTTTTTTCTTTTTGATCTGGATATTGCCATTCATGTTATCAATCACTAAATTATCATATAACAATTGTTTGATGTCGGCATTTAAAACAAAATCAATATTGCCTGGTACTTCTACAACAGTCATAGCTGCCGTGTCGGCTGCCGCGGGTTGTGCAGATGTCGTTTCTGTGGTTGAAGAGCTCATTAATTGGTTTAGATCCATTAAATTGGATTGCATATTAAAGTGTCCAACAATTAAAGAATCTTTGAAAATGTATTGCATAAAGTTGTCAATTTTACCTTGGGCTTTAATATCTGATTTACCCATTTTAGCATCGAAAGAGGCTAATTCTACAAACTGATTTGTGAAATTTAATTTCAATACATTTAATAAAACATCATAAGGTAATGTGGCTGTTTTATAATTCATTTCGTTGATCTCTAAAACACCACTTAGTTTAAATTTATCGTATTCTTTTTTATCAATGCTGCTCATGCGTCCGGCAGCAGCAATATCAGCTTTTATCATCCCACTCATTTCGTCACCTTTTTCTAACGGAACAAATTCTTTTACCGAAGCTAAGTTGATCATCCCTTTTATTTCAGCATTTAGATCGGGGTCTGAAATAGGTGTTTTTACGTGCGCCCACATATTAATAGGATTACCCGCCATTTCTAAATGAAATTTATTCACATCAATAGTAGTTGCATCTAAATAATCTTTTTTATTTTCTACATGCACATCAATATTGATGTTGTTTACTGCTTTTGGTAAAGACGGGTATTTAAACATCGCCTCCGTAATTCCTAAATTTACTTCGAACGACGGGTAGGTATCGCTTTTTCCATCAGCACTTGTGTGCATAGTGCCCTTTGCCATACCATTTAAGGCAAGTTTTCCCTTGGTTTGTACACTGGTAAAATCTTTTGAGTACACACTTGGAATTAACGATAAAATTGATTTAAATTCAGTTTGTTTGGCTGCAAATTTTAAATCCATATCAATGTCTTCTTTCGGCATACTTACAAAACCATCAAAAGATAAACCTAGGTCGTTTAGGTCTAATTCATTTTCTTTAAACGTAAATTTCATGTTTGGCATATCCATATCAAGGTCAGCTTTACCACGTACTTTTACTTTAGTCAAATAGCCAACACCACCCATGTCAAAAGTGGTCTCTGCAATTTCCAATAAATTACTCATTGTAAAATTGTCTTGCGTAAAATCGCCACTTAAGGTATAATTCAAGTCTTTTAAAACAGCCGACATGTTTCCTTGCATATCATTGTATGTAATATGAGCATGGTTGATTTTTAAAGAGTTTAATTTCATTGCAAATTTAGTTGCACTTGTATCAACCGGCGCAGTAGCAGTAGAGTCTACACTTGGTTTAGCAATATCCCAATTGGCTTTACCATCATGTAATACGATCCCATTAATTTTTGGTTCCTCAATAATTAAAGAGTTGATCTGATATTTGTCGCCACTGATCACGCTTTTGATATTGAGATCAAACGATAATTCTTTGATATAAGCTAAAGTGTCTCCTGCAAATGGTTCAATATTTATAACGCTCACCTTTTGAATCTTAAATCTAAAATCAGGGAATGAACTAAATAAGGTTAGATCAAAATCACCAAAATCGATTTTAGCATTCAGATTTTTATTGGCTTCATCTTTAACGATCTGTACTATTTTATCTTTAAAAATAAATGGCGCCGCAATTACTAAAATCAGGAGTAACAAAAAGGTGATACCCGACCATTTTAATATTCTTTTAAAAAGACTTTTCTTTTTTTTAGGTTGCTCTGTGTTCATAAGATTAAAATATGATGAATTTGTAATAACGAATATAGCAAGAAACTGGTTAAATCCTTTGTAGAATTTTAGAATTTAAACATTAAATTTTCTTAAATGGAGTCTATTAATTAAGTTTGACGTTAAGGTCAAATACTAATTTGAAGCAAGTTCCTTCCTCCACGGTAAATTCATACTTACCTTCCAGTTGTTCGCAAAGCGATTGAATTACCGTAATGCCAAGAGATTCACTGGTCTCGTATTCAGGACGAAGCCCAATACCATTGTCTTTCACTATCAATTTTATCTTATCTTCTTCCTGAGAAAATGAAATATAAATTGATCCATTAGGTTTTTCCTTAAAAGCATGTTTGTAGCAATTAGTCAGTAGCTCATTTAAAATTAAACCACAAGGAATAGCTGTATTTACGTTGAGTGTGATATTACTAATATGAGTGTTGACTGCAATAGTATTTGCATAAGCCGGATAACTCAATTTAATTTCAGAAATAAGTTCGTTGATGTATAGATCAAAGTTAACATTTGCAAAATTTGAATTTTTATATAAGCGGTTATGAATTAGAGCCATAGAACGTACACGGTTTCTGCTTTCCAACAAAACTTCTTTAGCTTCTTCATTTTTAACACTGTCTAATTTTAAACTAAATAGTCCGGCAATTACCGCTAAATTATTTTTCACTCGATGGTGTAATTCGGTCAGTAAAATATCTTTTTCGGCAATGGTTTGTTTGATGGTTTTTTCGGCTAACTCACGCTCTGCAATTCGTTGTTGGTATAAATGACTAGTACTTAAATTATTTTTTACAGTTAAATAAATAAAAAAACCAACAGCACCAGCACTAAATAATAAATTGAAAATAAACATTTGGTAGCGCTTGTCATCTGTAATAAAATTACTTTTAAATAGGTTGTAATGCGTAAATGCATTAGAAGCCATAAGTGTTATAATTAAAGAAAAATGAAAGAGCATTGTTTTTTTATCCTTTTTAAAATCGAATAAAAAAGCAATGGCGAGTATTAATGGAAAATAGTAAAGGTAAGTGCCTGATAGCATGCCCGAATAGGAGTCGAAATAAAAAATTGCCAGGCTAATAAAGCAGAACAAAAATATAGTAGCAAACAGATGGTAGTGTAAACGATTAAAATATAAGCCTATTAAACATACAACAACAAAGCCTTCGATAATGAAAAACGAAAAAATGTCACCCAGAATTAAGTTGTTAATACCACTTAATAAAAAGATGATCAGTGCAACACAAGAAAACTGATTGGCCAGAGTGATACGTCTGGTCAATTCTTTATCGTACTTTTCTTTTAGTCCAATAGAAGAAATATAATCCCAAAATTTCAGGAGCATATATTATTTACTCAAAATTTTAAATTCGGTTCTTCTGTTTTGTTGTCTTCCTTCGTCGGTGTCGTTAGTTGCTACCGCTACCGTTTCGCCATAACCTTTGGCTACTAATCTATCTGTAGCAATTCCCTTGCCAATTAAATAAGTAACTACTGATTGAGAACGCGATTGAGATAATTTCTGATTATATTCATCGCTACCTTTACTGTCGGTGTGACTGCCTAATTCGATTTTCAGGGTCGGATTTTCATTTAAGAGTTTTATTAAACGTTCCAATTCATTGGCTGATTCGGGACGAATAGTAGCTTTATCAAAATCAAAGAAAATGTTTTTCAAGACAATACTTTTTCCGATATCGATTTTTTTCAATTCAATATTTTTTTCAACTTCCTGATAACTAGCTGTAGCAGCTATGTCAAAATTTTCGGAGTGAAATAAATAACCATCTCGTTTTACAGCAATACCGTAGTTTTTACCTGAAGGTAGAGATACTAAATATTTACCGGTTGTACTATTGGATTTAAAAGTAGCAATGATTTCATTTTTAGAATTATCCACTAATTCGATTTGGCCTTCTAAAGGTTGTTTGGTTTGTTCGTCAGTGATGATCCCTTTTAATATTGTCATTTTAGGCCCCTCTGAAACAATTTTCTCAGCTTTAAATTCACTAACCGGAGCAGCAACACTAGCCAATAAATTATCTTCATTCATTAATAAAGGTGATTTTTCAGGGCCTAAGAAAGTAATCTTATAAATATCTATCAAGCCCATGCCACCTTGTTTTGCTGAAGCAAAATAACCATGGTGACCACTACCATTCACGACAAAAAATACATCGTCATCAGGCCCATTGATTGGATAACCTAAATTTTGTGGCTCTGTCCATTGTCCGTTTTCAAAGGTTGATTTAAAAATATCGAATCCACCCATGGTGTTATGCCCTTTTGAACTGAAGTAAATTGTTTTACCATCAGGATGAATAAAAACACCTTCTTCTGCATATTTTGTATTTAATGAGGGACCGGGATTTTCAGCCACGCCCCAATCCCCTTTAACATCAGTATTGGATACATAAATGTCTCTGTCTCCTAAACCACCTTCTCTGTCAGAGATAAAATATAATTTTTTAGAATCAAAAGATAAACTCACAGACGATTCGTGCTTTTTAGAATTGATGTTTTTATTTAAACGCACGGGTTTTGACCAGGTACTACCAGCTAGATTACTCACATAAATATCACCTCCATCTTTTTCTGAATATTTGAACACAAACATAATAGTTCCATCTGCTGATAAGCCCGCCGTTGCATCATGCTCATCTGTGTTGACAATTGCGCCTAGATTTTGTGCAGGAGTCCATTTACCGTTCACTTTATTAGATTGGTATAGATCTTCAAAGGGAAAATTATCGTCTTGCGATAGTTTGCCGCCTGTAGAACCTTCACGTCTTGATGTAAATACGATCATTGATTCATCCGCAGTAATAAAGGCACTATATTCATGATAAGATGAATTAATCGATGATCCCAGGTTGTCAATATAAACACGCTCAGGAGAATCCATTAATTTTTTTCCGGTTTTACATTCTGCTATTTTTTTTGTGATATCTTCAATTGCAAATACATTGTCTTTAGCATTTGTGTTTAAAAAAGTATTATATAACTGGTAATATTTTATTGCATCATCCCATTTCAAATGCATTTGGTAAGCCCATCCTAAAATGTAGGGTGCATCGGCAGGGAGTTTGGAGCTTAGTTTGAAAGCTTTTTCTAAATGCGTTACGCTTTGTTCGCCTTGAGGATTAAGATTAAAATAAATAAACCCTAGCATGTAATTTAAATTGGCATTATTAGGATTAAACTCCTGAGCTTTTTGTAATAAAGGTAAAGCTTGTTTAAAATATATATCGCCGGCACGTTGATAATCTTTGCGACTTACTGGGTAGTATTTGTTTTTTTCGACATAGCCTTCTAAAATATATTCATATTCTTTCTTCCCCAGATCAAAAGCATCTTTGCCATCATTATAGTTGCTTCTGGCATCTTTAAATTGATCTTTTTTGTCAGGGAAATTACTTTTTTCAAATTCTACACTTTGTGCTGTAGCAATTGAAGAGTTTAGTAAAATGACGGCGAAAATTTTATATAATTGTTTCATATGGAAATATTATTGTTTTTGAGTTGTCATATGGTATAGCCATGTTACAGTTATTACGTCTGCGTTTCTGAAACATGGCTATTTCATAAATATTGTCTAAATTGATTAATCACATAATCCTGCAGAAAAACTTGTACCTTCGTGAATTCCTAATTCTGCGGCTTTTTTCCAATCAGAGCAGGCTCCACTTTCATCACGAAGCATTTGTTTAGCAATACCACGATTCAGATAAGCGGCTCCGGATTTAGCATCGTTTTGAATGGCTTTGTTAGCCCAGTCAGTTGCGATTTTATATTCCTTCTTTTTCAGATAAGCCGAAGCCATATTATTTAATGCTAAGGTATAATCCGATTTTATTCTTAAGGCTGCATCAAAATCAGTAATGGCACCCGCAATATCATTGTTGTTTAATTTGGCAGTACCTCTATTGTTTAAGGCTATATAGTAATCTGGTTTTATACTAATAGCTTTACTGTATGCTTCTATAGCTCCTGTATTGTCGCCTTTATTCCGTTTACAAGAGCCTAAATTATTGTAAGCAAAAAATAACTTCGAATCGTTAGCCAATGCTTTTTCATAATCAGCAATTGCTCCGGCATCATCGCCTAATTGTTTTTTAGAAGAGGCCCTGTCGTTGTACGCATAGGCATAATCAGGTTTAGCAGCAATAGCTTTGTCGTATTCGGCAATGGCTTCTTTGTAATCGCCACTTTCAAACTTCATCTGACCCAATAAGTAAAAGGCTTTGCTGTAATTTTCATCAAGCATGGTTACTTTATTTAAATAACCTAAGCAAGAATCTTTTCTTCCTGTTGCATAAAAAATCTGACCTTTACCAAACAACGCATCTGTACTGCCGGGTTTAATACTCAGCGCCTTGTTATAATCTTCCAAAGCACCATCCATGTTTTTGGTTTCAAATTTTACAAAGCCTCTATTGCAATACGCTTTATCAAAATTTGGATTTAATTGTATGGCTTTCGAAAAATTTTCGGTGGCCATATTATAATCTTTTTTACCAATAAACTCTAAACCTAAGTTGTAAGCATTTTCAGCTTCTTGTTCCGGTGTTAAGTTGGTTTTTACTTTTACAGTGTCTTGGGCAGATATGTTTAAACACATCGCACTAAAACATACTACAATTGCTTTTTGCATAATATCATTGTTATAATTTAAAGATAAAGATTTAAACGAAAAAAGTCGAGTTTTTTGTGGCTTATTTGTTAAAAATTCACGTAATAATCTTTGGTAAGTTCTTTATATTCAGGTGTATATTGATGTCTTTCTTGTTGTTCAATTGCCAGAGTGGTTTCTGAAAATTCGGTAGGAGTAAACTCAAATTGCATAATGTGACGTTTATCAGTGTCTTTATCAGCTCTGGATTTAATGCGTAATAATTTGGAAAGATGCAACCCTTTTTTTTCAGCTAAAGCTCTGAATTTTTCTGCCTCTAATTTTGGCAGTATCAGGCAAAATTTTCCTTTTGGATCCAAAAGTTTTATCACGCCGTCCAAGAGATCTTCAAACGGGAGCACGTCTGCATGGCGTGCGTGCGAACGTTTTTCGTTAGTTGATTTGAGGGACTGTTCGAAGTAAGGAGGATTGGTAACAATTAAATTAAATTTTTTGTGACTTGTTTTCGCAAATTCCTGAAACGAAATATGATTGACGATAATGTTATTAGAGAACACACTTTCAGATACATTTTGTTTGGCTTGTATAACGGCATTTTCGTCAATATCAATGGCATCAATTTGAGCTTTGGATTTTTGAGCTAACATTAATGAGATAATTCCGGTACCTGTTCCAATGTCTAAAATATTAGCGCTCCCGTTAGGAATGATCCACGCGCCTAATAACACAGCGTCTGTGCCTACTTTCATAGCGCACAAATCCTGTTTGATGGTAAATTGTTTAAAGGCAAATGAAGTATTCGACATAAACCATGTTTATCGTTTTTGAATTACATAAAGTTAACAACAAATTCGAGATCGCCATATTTTTTTTAGATTAAGCAATTATTTTTATAAAAAATTAATATTTGATACATGATGAAGACTGTTTACTTTTTGCTATTAATTCTTATCTCATTTTTGGCATATCCGCAATCAGCTATTGATTTGGTTTTAGATTCTTATAAAAAAGATAAAGATTTGACACATGCTAATTATAGTTTTTGTGTATTGGAAGCAGCAAGCGGGAAAACAATTAAAGAATATAATTCGGAATTGGCTTTGGTGCCGGCAAGTACGTTGAAAATAATCACCACCTCTGCCGCACTTGGAATATTAGGAAAAGATTATACATACAAAACAACTTATAGTTTATTGTTAAACAAGGATTCATTAGCAAATCTTATGGTAGATGGCAGCGGAGACCCATCTTTTAACTCATCTTATTTTTATAGTGATGATTCATTGTTTTTCTTACCGTTGATTAAAAAGTTGAAATCTATAAACATAAAAAAAGTGACTACTAATTTGAGTATTAATAACAGTTGTTTTGACGATAAAATACCTAGTAATTGGATCTGGGGCGATATAGGGAATTACTTTGGCGCCGGGGCTAACGGATTATCCTATAAAGACAATAAGTTTTCTTTGTATTATACGAGTGGAGAATTAAATTCATTAGCCAAATTAGAAAGTATTAAACCTATATATTTCGAAACTAAAATGAAGATCGAATCGAAGGTTTTATGTTCTGGTACAGAGGACGAAGCTTATGTGTATGGTAATCCGTATGAATATACTCGTAATGTAAGTGGGACGATTCCTCCAAATAAAAAAAAATATGAAGTGGAAGCTCAGATGCCTGAACCATTTCGATTTTTCAAATATCATTTAAATGAGCAATTAAGAAAAAACAATTTATCTGCGAACGATGAAACTAATTTTATTCCGGTAAACTGGAATGATGCAACAATTAAATCACAAGTTGTATATACACATGTATCGCCTAAGCTCGAAAAAATAGTATATTATACTAATACAAAAAGCAATAACCATTATGCAGAGAGTTTATTGAAAACAATTGGTGGAGTAAAATCCGGTAAGCAAGGCACAACCTCTAACGGTATTGATGCCGTAAAAAACTTTTGGAAAGAAAGAGGTGTTGATGTATCGGGTTTGCATATGGAAGATGGTAGTGGATTATCAAGAGCAAATACCGTGACTACAAAAATTCAGGCAACGATCTTATCAAAAATTTATCGTGATAGTGTGATGTACTCTGCATTTAATGCGTCTTTGCCTGTTGCAGGGAAAAATGGAAGTATGGTTAATTTATGCAAGGGCACTTTTGCAGCGGGAAACATGCGTGCTAAAACCGGCTATATTAATAGAGCCAGAGGTTATTGCGGTTATGTGAAAACTAAATCAGGTAAAGAGTTGGCTTTTTCAGTATTATTTAATAATTACGATTGTTCCGCTAAAGAAATGAAATTGAAAATAGAAAAATTGTTGATGGCCTTAGTAGAGTTATAGTTTATTGTCACATCGAGCTTGTCGAGATGTAAAACGAACAATTCTCGACAAGCTCGATGTGACAAATCTATTTTAATGACTCATTAATCGCTTCCAAAATAATCGCACAAGCCTTTTTAATTTCTTCATCCGTAATCACTAATGGTGGCGTCAAACGCATGCTATGCGAGTTGAATAAGAACCAATCTACAATTAATCCTTTTTGTACGCAGGTTTCAATAATTTTAAAATTCAGATCAGTGTCTTCAAAATCAATAGATAACATCAATCCTTTTCCTTTAATTTTTTTGATAGCAGGATGAACCAAAAGAGAGCGTATTAAATTAGATTTATGTTCAACAGTATCTAATAATTTTTCCGATTGAATGGTTTGTAAACAAGCTAAGGAAGCTGCGCAACATACGGCGTTTCCGCCAAATGTATTGATGTTCCCTAAAACCGGACTGTGGGTAAATTCATTTAATAATTTTTGATCACTGATGAAACAACCAATGGGTAACCCGCCACCCATGCCTTTGGCTAATAACAACACATCGGGCACGATGTCAAATTGTTCTAAAGCAAAAAAAGTTCCGCTTCTACCAAACCCATTTTGAATTTCATCTAAAATAAATAAAGTACCGGTTTTCTTACAAGCCATTTCAATCGCTTTCAAAAATTCTTTTGACGCAACGGTATAACCTGTTTCGCTTTGTATAGGCTCCAGAATAACAGCTGCCGTTTTATCGGTAATGTGTTGTTGAATTTCTTCAACTGAATTATAAGTTAATATTTTAATATCCGGTAATAATGGACGAAAAGCCTGTTTAAATTCTTCATTACCCATTACACTTAAAGCGCCTTGTGTACTACCATGATAAGAATCTTTAAAGCAAATGATCTCACTTCTTCCGGTAACACGCTTGGCTAATTTTAAAGCCCCTTCGGTGGCTTCAGTGCCAGAGTTTGTGTAAAACACCGAGTTTAAATTTTTAGGCAACAAACTTGTTAAGGCTTTAGCTAATTGTATTTGCGGAGCCTGAACATATTCGCCATACACCATTAAGTGCATATACGTTTCAGCTTGATGCTGAATAGCTTTTACCACATTTGGATGACAATGACCCACATTACTCACAGAAATTCCGGAAATAAAATCCATATAGGATTTGTTATGCGCATCATACAAATAAACACCTTTTGCATTCACTATTTCCAAATCCATTGGCTTTGGAGATGTTTGAGCAACGTGGTTTAAGAATAACTGACGGTTTGAGATTTGCATGGTATTACAAAGGTATTAGAAATTAGGGAATAATTTTAAGCCACTTACTTTCTTCAGTTTTTCTTCGCATTGTTCACTATTAGCTTTGCGTATACTAAATTGAATTTCACAATTCATATCAAAATTTTGTTGTGTGATCTTACAGTCCAGTTGTTTCATTAATTTCATCACATCATTTAATTGTTCAAATGCAAAGTTAATGGTGTAATTAAATAGGATCTGTTTTTCTACGATAGTAGAATTCTGAATGACTTCAGTGGCCGATGTTTTGTATGCATTAATTAAACCACTTACCCCAAGTAAGGTGCCTCCAAAATAACGAACCACTACAATTAAAATGTTAGTTAAGTCTTTTGATTGAATTTGTCCTAAGATAGGGTTGCCTGCTGTATTACTTGGTTCGCCGTCATCATTGGCTCTGTAATTTAATTTATCAGCTCCCAAGCGATAGGCGAAGCAATGATGATTGGCTTGTGGATGTTCTTTTTTTAATTGAAATAAGATGTCTTTGATTTGTTGTTCGTTTTCAACCGGAAAAGCAAAGCATAAAAATTTGCTACCCTTATCTTTAAAGATAATATCTGATTTTTTTTCAATTGTTAAATACGTATCCGAAAAAAGCATTGTTTACTTTAATAATTGTGGTAATAAGCCTAAAATGAAAATAGCCAATAAACTTAATATAATTCCTATCCAGTTTTTAGTAGAGAGTTTTTCTTTATAGACTAATACAGATATTAAAGTTGCGATGGTTAAGATGCTCAGATTATTGATTGGAAATAGGGCAGAAGGCTCCAGTACACCTGAGTTAAGAGCTCTGATGATGCAATACATGGTGCCATAATTAATAGCACCTAATATAATTCCGGTAGGAATAGCTTTTCCTTGAATACGTTCTTTTTTTATAATTAACTGATACATCAAAATGATCAAGCCAAAAATAAATGCCGTTGAAAAAATAGTAGACAGGAAGGCGTCAAAATTAGTTTCATCCACTAATTCACGTTGTGCATAATTAATGGATGAATCAACAATACCGCTGCATAAGAAAATAATTAATGGAAATACCCACCAAAATTTATCTTCCTTTTTTCCTTCTGCTTCTTTATGCGATACTAAGTACACGGCTGCTATTGCTAAAACAATCCCAACTACTTTAGATGCCGTGATACTATCTCCATAAAATAAAATGGCGATGCTAATTGGAATAACCACCGACATACGATTAGCTACCTGGGCTACCGAAATACCATACTTAGCAGTTGTTTCGGCAATTACAAATAAACTACCTATAAAAATCACTCCTAAAAAAATTGCTAGATAAAAAAAAGGTTGATGGATAACATTTAGAGGAGTGAGATCAGATTGGGTAGTTAAAAAGCCTAAAGCTCCTGCTACAATATAATTGACAACAATTGCCTGAAAAGCATTGATGTTTTTTAAGGAAATAATTTTAAATGAAATACCGAAAAGTGTAGAAACAACAATTGATAAAATTAAAAATAGCATGGTTTAATTATTTAGGATGTAGAGCAGATCGGTTCCACTTTTAATTGATTGAATTGAATGGATCTCAATTTCCGGAGCTAATACGCCGCTTTTGAAATATAAATTAGGATTTACAAATATCCTGGCTTCGTCCCATAAATTTTGTTGAATGAAATGATTGATGGTTTTAGTGCCACCTTCGATAATGATACTGGCAATATTTTGTAAATAACATTGGTGTAATATCTCATTAAGCATGTTACCGGTGTCGATTTTTATATAATGAATATTGTCTTTTACTTCGGTTTTAATACTGTTAAAGACAATCGTTTTGGCGTGGTCATTAAAAATATTTAAATGCATAGGGAGCTCTAAATGTCTGTCAACTATTAATCGTACAGGGCTTGAACCTTTTACTAATCGTGTGGTTAAAAGCGGATCATCTCCGATGGCCGTATTATAACCAATTAAAATAGCTTGTTCTTGAGCCCTCCATTGATGTACTAATTCTTTACTTTCAGTAGCTGTGATCCAATTATCTTCTTTATTTTCAGGTATCGGTAATTTACTGATAAAACCATCCTGAGTTTGAGCCCATTTTAAAATAATGTAAGGGCGTTTCTTTTCCTGAAAAGTAAAAAAACGTTTATTTAATTCACGGCACTCTTTGTCTAAAATGCCATATTCTACTTCTATTCCGGCATCATGTAATTTTTTGATGCCTTTACCTGCCACTAATGGATTAGGGTCTAAACATCCAACAATAACTTTATGAATTTTTTTATTAATGATAAGATCGGCACAAGGAGGTGTTTTACCAAAATGACTACAAGGCTCAAGGCTAACATAAAGCGTACATTTTTTTAAATGTTCATCACTTACTTGTTTAATGGCATTTGGCTCGGCATGCGGCTCTCCATATTTTTGATGGTAGCCTTCAGCTATAATCTTGTGGTCATACACCAATACGCAACCAACCATAGGATTTGGTGCCACCTGTCCCAATCCTTTTTTTGCCAGTTCCAGGCAACGTTGCATGTATGTTTCGTGTGTGTTGATAATTTACAGCGCGTCTTATTTCTAAGCTTTAAAGTTATAACATAAATTTCAAATTGGCCCTATAATTCCTTACTTTTGAAACATGTTAAAATCAATGACAGGCTTTGGAAAAGCCACAAAAGAATTTTCGAATAAAACAGTCAGCGTAGAGATACGTTCTCTTAATAGTAAAAATGTTGATTTAAGTTTGCGCTTATCATCTACATACCGCGACAAGGAACACGAGTTGAAAAGTGAAGTAGCGAAATTGTTGGAACGCGGAAAAATAGATCTGTCGGTTTACGTCGAATCTAAAAAACAAGAAACTCCGGTTGAAGTGAATACCGAGTTAGCCAAAGCTTATTATGAAAAAATAAAACAATTGGCAATTGATCTGAATGAGCCACAAACTAATTTATTGACCCAGGTTCTGAAAATGCCTGATGTACTTAAATCGGAACGTAAAGAACCTGATGAGCAAGATTGGAAAGATATTCATGAAGTAATTATGACAGCAATTGTTGCTTTAAATAAATTCAGAGAAGACGAAGGTAAATCTATAGAAAAAGATTTCGAAGAAAGATTAGGGATTATTACAGATTCGCTGGAAAAAATAAAAGAACATGATGCCAGTCGAATTCAAACAATAAAGGATCGTATCCGTAAAAATTTAGAAGAAGTTGTTGGTACAGATAAAATTGACAATAATCGTTTTGAGCAAGAGTTGATCTATTATATAGAGAAATTGGATATCAATGAAGAAAAAGTGCGTTTAAAAACACATCTGGATTATTTTATTAAAACAATGAAAGAACCTTCCGGCGGAAGAAAATTAAATTTTATTGGACAGGAAATAGGCAGAGAAGTTAATACTATTGGTTCTAAGGCAAACGATGCTCAAATGCAAAAATTAGTGGTATTAATGAAAGATGAATTGGAAAAAATTAAAGAACAGACCAATAACGTATTGTAGTTTTCGTCATTACAAGGATATAATAATGTTTATTTCCAGTCTTCCATACGTTGGTAATTGTACGGCTGCTTTTGGCGAAAGAGAGCGAACTACAATTTTTTCGGTGGCATTGAGAAGGCTTTCTGTGCGAGAAAAGAATTGGAGTTGGTCTTTCGCCTTGAATTTTGTTTCTTTTGTTCAAGCAAA
>Ga0066415_1000065_pt1 | contig 16832 bp, 11 predicted proteins | sample LakWasMet21_HOW5_2_FD_59542 | JGI IMG/M metagenome (GOLD analysis project Ga0066415, IMG submission 59542) | Freshwater sediment methanotrophic microbial communities from Lake Washington under simulated oxygen tension - Sediment Metagenome 21_HOW5 | ecosystem: Environmental > Aquatic >... | reverse complement strand
ATACTGTTGGTGTAGGATTTACTGTAATCGTATAATTCTGCGGTGTTCCCACACAAGTATTTGCCGAAGGGGTAACTGTTATTACGCCTGATATTGAACTTAACCCTGTATTTGTGGCACTAAACCCTGGTGTATTACCTACACCATTTGCACTTAAACCAATAGTAGTATTTGTATTTGTCCAATTAAAACTTGTTCCTGTTACACTACCTGTAAAATTACTTGCAGGGATTGCTATTCCGTTACAATAAGTTGCGCTTGGAATAGCATTTACTGTAGGTATTGGGTTAACCGTTATACTAAAACTAGCAGGTGTTCCTACACAACTATTAGCAGATGGTGTTACCGTAATCACACCGTTAATTGCCGCAGAACCCGTATTATTAGCCGAAAATGAAGCGATATTTCCTGTACCTGATGTTGCTATACCAATCGTTGAATTAGTATTAGACCAATCGAAAGCGGTTCCGGTTACGCTTCCTGAAAATGTAATAGCAGGAACAGTAGCGCCATGGCAATAAGAAGCACTAACCGGAACAGTAACTGTTGGTATTGGATTAACATTGATAGAAAAACTTCCCGGAGTTCCAACACAAGAGTTTGCTGAAGGAGTGACAGTAATAGCACTCATAACAGGTAACGCTCCAGTATTTACTGCTCCAAAAGAAGCAATATTACCTGTACCGGACGCACCTAAGCCAATTGTTGCATTTGAATTTGTCCAACTATAAGTTGTACTTGCTACAGCACCTGAAAAATTAATAGCCGGTACCGTTGATCCATGGCAATAAGTAGCACTAGGCACAGCATTAACTGTGGGAATAGGATTAACTGTAATCGTATAATTGATTGGTATACCTACACAAAAATTAGCCGTTGGTGTTACAGAAATGATACCCGTAATCGGAGAAGTGCCTGCATTAGTAGCCGTAAAACCTGGTGTATTTCCGGAGCCATTAGCGGCAAGACCAATGGCAGGATTTGAATTTGTCCAACTAAAAGTTGTTCCAGCTACATTACTTGTAAATGTAGATGCTACAATGTTGGTATTATGGCAAACACTTTGATTTGGTGGCTGTGTCATTACAGGCAATGGATTCACTGTAACTCTTCCCATAGCTGTATCTTGGCAACCATTAGAATCTGAATAAGTAACTGTAAAAATAGTAGTAGATGTCGGAGAAACTGAAGCAGAAGAACCATTACCGCCACTAGGTACCCATGTATAAGTTCCTGCACCGTTGTTAACTGTTGTTGTTAAAGCCGCAGAAGTACCACTACAAATTGTCGCAGAATTTGCGGAAGCAATCGGTTGAGGAAATAAGGATACCGAATAAGTTAAAAAAGTTTTACAATTCGTATAAGAAGTCAACTCACAAGTATAAGTAGTAGTAACTGTAGGTGAAACAGTAACGGATTGAGTTGTTTGTCCACCCGGTGTCCATGAATACGTAAATAATCCAACCGGTGCAGCTAACACAGTAGATTTTGTTGGACAGATTTGATTAATACCCGTAATAGCTAATGGAGAACAAAAAGCATCAATATATGCATACGCAAAATGCGCTCCTTTCGTGCAATCACCAACCGTATAGCGCACAGTAACACATGTGCCAATAAACGGTGTTAAATCTACTGCCACTGGTGTCCAGCTTTTATAATAAATATCCGTAGAACCTGATGCTAAAGAAAATCCTGGTATTCCAGGGCCACCGGTAACAAGGTATTGTCCACAAGCTACAGCATTTCCTGAACAATCGAACACATCTGTTTTAAAAAACGGTTGTTCATTTGCTTTATGAGGAATTTTAATACGATTACCAAATGCATCCAAAGCATAAACATAACTTGTTCCAGCTGCATTAATGCTATCTTGACCAAGATGATTTTTAAGAATAGAATCTGAGAGTGCATTTTGAATTACCACAGCATAGTAATAAACAAATAATGCATTTGAGGCCGTAACTGTAAATTTTTGTTCTAAAGTAGCACCGGCAGCACCACCAACTGCACCATCCCCTAATCTAATAGAATTAGGGCCAGTTCCTGGATTCACTACAGGAAATGCTGCAATTGGATCTGAGCCCGCTCCACTAGTAATAACATGCTGTGTGGCATTTGTAGTGTAATACATTGGAGTATAACTAGGTGTTATCGCACCAACAGCACCAGTAGTTACTTCTCCACTTGTCCCAATCCATCCACCAAAATTTCCATTATCATAACCTATATTTGTGCACGCAGGCTGCAATGGAGCCGAAGGAGGTGGCACATGGTATTGAATAGCAATATTGTAATTATAACAATCAAAATCACTGTTATCATAATCTTCATCTAGCATTATATAATAACATTGTCCTGCTGTAACGGTAATAGTAAGCATGCTATTTAAATAGTTTACAAGATTGTAACTTCCTCCACTGCCGGGAATCGGAACTCCATAAGAAGAAGCTGTCCAGTTGTTCCCAGCTGCATTTGGAGTAGTACTGTATGCCATAATTGCAGGGAATAAGGAATTTCCTGTATATGGAACATTTAATAAAACATCAACTGTTCCTGTTGTAGTAGCACAAAAATAATACAGCCAATCGCGGCCACTTAATGTAGTAAAATTATTATAAAGAGGATCATAATTATCCACATGGCCACAAGTAGTGCCAGCGGCTGCAAAAGGCAATGTTATGGGACTTCCTGCAGCGGCAGCGGCATTATCTCCACCTTGTGCTTGAATATCAAGAGAATAAATGCTAAATAAAATTAATGAAAATGTAAGTAGTAGTCTTTTCATTGTTTTCATATTTTTAAATTAAATCGGTTTTATAGTAAAATAATAAGTGTTAGTAGCACAATATTACGTATTTAGACGTTTTTCATTTTGTAGGATTTTTGTCACTTAGTGAATATGTATTTTTTTTTGCCGCTTTTTTTAAAAGAAGCTCTGCATACATTGTCTTTACTACACTTTAAACGGATACAACAAAACTGTAGAAAGTTTGTTGAATCTGATTTATTGAGTGAAATGAGGATTTAATTCGCCAAAAAAAATACATATTTCACTTTCATAAACATCAATTCACTCAATGCAATAGTAAATTCACTCATTAACTAATGTATTTTACTCGTTAAAAACAAAAATTTTAGCCTTGAGTATCAGTCACTTAACTTTTATTTGAATTTTTAGTGTAACTATTGTATGTGTTTTGTGTTATAAGTCTACAATGCTCTTAAACGCAGTCTATATGGAATTTTCACCGCGATACCATCATACCGCCGAAATGTTGCAATCTGAACAACAGATTATTGAGGCTGCGAAACAAAATCCTGAACATTTTGGGCCGCTTTATGACAAATACTACAAGCAAATCTTTGGATACGTTTACCAACGTATGGAATGTAAAGACACAGCTTTTGATTTAACCTCTCAGGTTTTTTTAAAAGCTTTAACTAATATTGAAAAATATGAATACAAAGGAGTGCCCTTTGCAAGCTGGTTATACCGCATTGCTCATAGCGAGGTAATGCAATTATTCAGAACCAGAAAAAATCTGAAAACAATCAACGCCGATGTAAGTGACCTAAGAAACATTTGTGAAGAAGTTGAAGAGGAATACATGGGACAATACAAAACCATTTTAATGGGTGTGATTAAAGATCTACCTGAGGATGATTTACAATTAGTTGAAATGCGCTTTTTTGAAAAACGTCCTTTTAAAGAAATTGCTGAAATACTTGATATTACTGAAACAAACGCAAAAGTAAAACTGTACCGTATCCTAGAACGCGTAAAAAAAACATTGACGAAAAAATCCAAATAATATATGGAACCAAAATTTAACCTAGACCGACCAAAAATTAGTGATGAAGAAATTAACTCTAAAAAAGATTTTGGAGAACTGGTCAAACAATTTAAACAACAAAGCATTGAAAAAGCCAAAAGTGATTCTAATTTCATCAAGAATAAAAAAGCCACTTATTCGGCCATCATTGCAGGAGTCGCGGTAATATGTACCGTCTCTTATTTCACAGTATTTAAAAAACAACCACCAAAAGAAACCACGAATGATAAAATAGCTACTATCCAAAACAACAAGTCCACACAAAACACTAAGTCTAATAAGGCTTTCATTGCACCACCCATCTCCAAACTAAATGTTCCTTACACTTCTTATAAAGTAAAATCCGAACAGGGTGCAACAATTAAACACACATCCAATTCTAAGATCATCATCCCTAAAAAAGCCTTTGTAAATAAACAAGGTCAGGAAATTATTGGTGATGTAGAAATTCGTTACCGTGAATTTCATAATCAGGCAGATATTATTGCCAGTGGTATTCCGATGGCTTATGATAGTGCAGGAATTAAATTTCATTTGGAAAGCGCCGGAATGCTTGACATTAAAGGTTACCAAAACGGTGAACCTGTTTTTATAGATCCTAAAAAACAGATCACCATTGAATTTGCATCTAACTACGGTGAAGACAAATACAATATGTATGTATTAGATACGATAGCAAAAAACTGGAAATATGTAAGCAGAGATAATTCCTTGAAGGGACAGAAAAGACTTGAAAGAGAAAAGGTACTAAAGACCCACGAGAGTTCTGAAAACTTAACATCTAGTAAAGAAAAAGAATTGCAAAAACAAATTGATGCAATTCCTCCAAAAATTGAAAACGAAAAAATGGTTTACACTAAAAAGGTAAATCAATTAACAAAACCTGTAGAACCATTAAAACCAACCAAAGCTACAGCCGGCAGACCTAAATTTGAATTAGAAGTCGATTACAAAGAATTCCCGGAACTAAGCGCTTTTAAAAATGCAGTGTTTGAAGTAGGTGCTGAAAATAAAAATTACAAAAATAATTTTTCAGATATTACCTGGAGCAGTGCTGAAATATCTGAGGGCTCTAAAAAAGGAGAAAATTATTTGCTGACCTTAAAATTAAGAGAACGCGTTGAAAAATTAATTGTGTACCCCGCCTTAACAGATGCTGATTACGAAAAGGCAATTGACGCTTACAATAAAAAATTCAGCAACTATAAAGAACTTCTTTACAAAAAAATGGCTGATGAGCAATTACTAAAAACAGAGTTTGAAGCCAAACAAGCGGCTTATATTGCTGAAGAAAAAAAACTAAAAGCAGAACAGATAAAAGAACGCATCAGAATTCAAAAAGAACAAGAAGCACAATTCAATAACCAAATGAGTACAGCAAGCAATGCAGCTAAAGTAACACGTATTTTTAACATTAGTCGATTTGGAATTTGTAATTCTGATTGCCCTAACAGTTTACCAAAAGAAGCTAAGCTCCATCCTGTTTTTGTGATCAACAACGGCGCTTCATTTATCACACCAAATAATTCATTTTTAATTTGTCATACTAAAAATTTGGTTTTTAGTTTTGGAAACGAGCCAATATCTTATAACCCGGAAGATAGTTATAGTTTATGCGTTATGGCATCCAACGGAAAAATGTATGTATGTGATAAAGAAACTTTTTCGAATTGTGTTGCAAACAAGAAAACCAAAATTCCTGTAAAGGAATTAAGTGATGGTGTAAACGACGCATATGATTTCAAAATGGCCCTGGGTATTTAATCTATTAAACTAAACTTTATGAAAAATTTATTTATTGCAGTTCTTGCAAGTGGCTTATGCTTGTCTTTTGTGAAAGAGAAACCCTTCACTCCTCCCGGAACAGTTCAAATTAGCGAAACACTATTTGCTGATGAAACTGAAATTTCTAATTTCTCATGGCAAGAATTTGAATTTTGGACAAAATCTATTTATGGAGCTAATTCAAAAGAACATTTAGCATCATTACCAGACACTTTAGTTTGGAGAGAAAAATCATCTCATAATGAACCGTATGTACAATATTACTACCGCCATCCTGCCTACAAAAATTACCCAGTCGTTGGTATTAGCTATGAGCAAGCGCAAGCTTTTTGCAAATGGCGTACTGAGCGAGTTAAAACATTATTAACTATAAAAAAAGATTTCAAACATCAAAATCTTGAATACCGTTTACCAACCAAAACAGAGTGGGAAAAATTAGCAGAACCCTCAGCTACTATTTTAAATAATAATGGCAGAAATGAAAAAGGAATCTATTTATTAAATTGCCCGCGCATTGATACAGTACCAGTAAAAGGAAGCTTATATGATAATGCAGACGTCACCGCACCAGTTAAATCTTACTACAAAAACAGTTTTGGATTATATAACATGCTTGGCAATGTAGCTGAAATGGTAAATGAAAAAGGTATTTGTAAAGGCGGTGGCTGGAAAAACCAAATTGAAGAATGCCGAATTGGTAAAGACATGGAATACAATAAACCTAATGCCTGGATGGGTTTTAGATGTGTTTGTGTGGTAAAGAAAAGTGAGAATAATTAATTAGTTTACGTTGATCGTTACAATTCAAAATGAAATGTAACTTAATATTTAAATCAAAACGATATTAGAACAGCGCGAGGATGTGAACGAACGGTGCGAACTACAATTTTCTCGGTGGTATTGCGAAGGCATTTGCGGGAGAAAAGAATTGGAGTTGGCGTTCGTTCTTGACTTTTTTGTTTCTTTTTTCGTCAAGGAAAAAAGAAAATAATTCTAAATAAAAGTGAATATCGCCCTTCAACTACTCTCAGGCTGACAATAAATCCAACAACAGATCGATCTCTTGTTTTGTATTAAAAGAATGCAGACAAATTCTGAGACGTTCCTGAGTTTCTTTAACTGTAGGGCTTTTGATAGACTTAACAAATATATTTTCCTTCGCTAATTTTTCTTCCAAGGCTTGAACATTTTCATTCCCTGGAATTAATTGACAATGAATTGAACTGTTACTTGCTATAAAAGCTTGTTGTTGTTTTAACTTTGAATTAAAATAAATGACATTTTTTTGTAAAGCATCAATCTCTTTGGTTGTTTGCAATAACTCGTAAGCAGCTTTAATAGCCAATAAACTATGCTCAGGCATCGCTGTGGTATAAATAAACGAACGTGAAAAATTAATTAAATATTGTTTCAGTTCTAAATTGCCAATAACTGCGGCGCCATGACATCCCATGGCTTTACCATACGTATAAACACGCGCAAAACAATCGTTTTGTATTTTCAATTCATTACATAATCCTCTGCCCTTATCTCCAAACACACCAATTGCATGGGCTTCATCTACAATCAAATGAACATTAAATAATTTACAAATCACAACTAATTCAACCAACGGTGCACAATCACCATCCATGGAATACACACTTTCTACAACTAAATAAGCTTCTTTAAATTTATCTCGTTGACGCTCCAGTAATTCTTTAAGTGAAGCAAGATCATTATGTTTGAATTTATAATGAGTGGCGAAACTTAAACGAATGCCATCGATCAAGGAGGCATGGATCAATTCATCGCTAATGATCAGATCGCCTTTTTGTGGAACACTTGATAACAGACCTAAATTAGCATCGTAACCCGAATTGAAAATTAAAGCAGCCTCTGCTGAATGAAAATTCGCAATCTCAGTTTCAACTTCGTTAAACAATACTGAATTACCACTGATCAAACGAGAACCTGTAGATCCCGTTTTTACAGGTGAATCGAATAATTTGATCTTATCATGCAAAATTCCCTGAGTGGAAAACCCAAGGTAATCATTACTTGAAAAATCGACGGAAGGATATTTTGTTTTAAGAGTACGTAAGAGGTGTTTTTCCTTTACTTGATCTAATTTGTTTAATAAAGAATGAGGAAAATTTGTAGACATTTATTTCATTTCAGTAAAATGACTACTAATTATTAGTTTTCACTAATACCTGTGTGCCATCAGTGTTTATGGCTTTTACAATGCCGCCTTTTTCAATATTAAGTTTTTGATACTTTACATCTACAATCACTTTACCTTTTTTATTGATCACTCCACACAAACCATTTTTTCTTACAACGGCATTACCCCCACTAAAATGACCAATGTTTTCATAAATATTATCTACAATTACTTTACCGTCTATATTGATCAACCCCACTAGACCATTTTTGTGAGTATAAGCAATACCATCTTTTCCAAAAGAAGTGATCTTTTCATACTCAGGTTTAATAATTTCTTTACCTGAAGAGTTAATCGTACCAACTAAACCATTCTTATGAACAATTGCTACACCATTCACAAATTTGCCAATCTTATCATAGTTCCCGGAAATTTCGGTTGATTGAGCAAAAGCAAAACTACTTACAACTACTAAAAATAGAACCGCTAACTTTTTCATGATTTCCAGTTTAAAATTTATACTAATTCCTCTTTTTTTAATTTATCTACAAATGCTTTTTTTGTATTCAATCCTAAAATTTGAAACATTTCCATATCCTGGTTATACAAAGGATTTGGAGTAGTCAACAATTTTTCTCCGGCAAAAATAGAATTAGCACCAGCCATAAAACATAAAGCTTGTCCTTCCATACTCATGCTTAAACGTCCTGCAGATAAGCGCACTGCTGTTTTTGGTAATACAATTCTTGCAGTAGCAATCATACGTACCATATCCCAAATTGGAACAGGAGGTTGATCTTCCATTGGAGTTCCTTCTACAGCAACTAATGCATTAATGGGCACAGATTCAGGCTGAGGACGTAAAATACTCAACGTATGTAACATCCCTACTCTATCTTCTGCTTTTTCACCCATTCCAATAATACCACCTGAACAAACAGTTAAGCCAGCTTTACGTACATTATTAATTGTACCTAAACGATCTTCAAAATTACGGGTAGAAATAATATTATTATAATTCTCTTCACTCGTGTCAATGTTATGATTATAAGCATATAAACCAGCCTCTGCTAATTTACGGGCCTGATCTTCGGTTACCATGCCTAAAGTGGCGCATACTTCCATACCTTTGCTGTTGATGGTTTTCACCATATCCAACACAGTATCAAAATCCCTGTTATCACGTACTTCGCGCCAAGCTGCTCCTAAACACATACGACTAGCGCCACCTGCTTTTGCATTATCAGCAGCAGTTGTAACTTCTGCTACGCTCATTAATTTATGAACTTTTACTTCGGTATGGTAACGTGCTGCTTGAGGGCAATACGAGCAATCTTCAGGGCAACCACCTGTTTTAATAGAAAGCAAAGAACTCACCTGAACCTCACCAACTGTATGATGTTGTTTGTGAACCTCTGCCGCTCGGTATATTAATTCCATTAATGGTGTGTTATACACATCCATAATCTCTTGTTTTGTCCAATCTTTTGTAGTCATTGTCATAATCTAGTTCCACCAAATGTACTATAAATGCCACAAATCACAAAACCCAAATATTAGTAAAAGTGTTAGTAAATTGTGAATTGTGACAGACGCACTTTTAAGATGATATCCGTTATTTGTAGTGATGAAAAAGTTAGGCTTATTGATATTCTTGTTTTGGTTTATTGGGCAAACGCCATTAAAAGCGCAGTTTGATGAAAGCAAAGAGCGTAAAAAGATGTGGCGTAAATCATTAAGAGCAAAAAAACGCGGTAAAAACAGAGTTTCATTCAATCCGTATTTAGAAAAGAAGCATAAACCAAGCGAGAATTTAAGTAAGCAAAATGCGAAAGATATAAAGCGAATGAATAAAATGGCAAGGAAACAAAAACGACGTAGTATGAAAAAATTAGGCATTAAACCTACCAAGGTGAAAAAGGCTTAAATTCTATTTGCTTATCACAATTTTCTTAGTAATGTGTTTGCCATTTAAATTCATCATCACATAATACACACCATTGGTTTGAACACTTAAATCAATAGTTGTAGTCTCACCTATAATTTCTTTTTTTAAAACCAATTTACCTAACATATCTACGATTTGTAGACCGGCCTTTTCTTTTAAATCCAAGTGTTGGATTATAAATTGTCCATTATTTGGATTTGGGAAAATATCTAAATTACTTTCGTTCGTTATAGAATTTAACGAAGTTGCCAAACCATTGTAATAAACTTGTCCATCGCTCGTCAATACAGAAGAACGCATCCCTGCAAAATTTTCAGATTGTACACTCACATAATATTTTTGAGATTGAACCAATGATAATCCGGAAACTGTAATTGATGTAGCTGGTGCCGTTATGCTTGTCCACCCAACAATATTGGAAGCGCCTGCAGATGTACCAATGGCATAATAATATTTATTAATAGCTGAATTTGCATCAACAGCTGATGACCAGTTAGCTTGTAATTGTGTGCCATTAGTAGTTGTATCAATATCTATTGTTGCACCATCATTTAAAATAGAAACAGTAGAAGGATTTGTCCAATCAATATTCAGATCTTTAACTGTCATTGTACTTAAATTACCAGCAACATCAGTAATGATCGTTCTGATCTTACCTGATGGAGTTGCAGAGTTTGGATTTTGATAACGGATATAATTACTGGATGCGCTTCCAACAAAAATACTGGCTGTAGAATTACGCGAACGATAAGCTTTAAAATTATCAACCTTATAAATGCAATTACCACTTCTGAAAGAAACATGTGTACCTGTGTTTATCGGTGAGGAATCTGTCCATTCAGCAGACAATACATTGTTTACATAAAATTTGATAACACCAGTTGTTCTATCATAAGAAACTTTATAATCATAAGCCTGGTTAGCATTAAAATCATAAGCCACATTTTCTACCGGGCCACTACCCCACGAATTATTAACGACTTTGTAAATCTGTATTCTATCATTATCTAATCTAAAATATACGAAATAAGAATTTCCTCTTTCGGTAGAATCAGGGCTGTCACAAAAGAAATGAAATCCCGCACGACGATTAGTTCCTGAACCACTCATGGTTCCGGTCCAATTATATAAAAAACGATTAGAAACAGTAGTTTGAGTTAAAGGTGCATATAAATTGGTGTTCGAATTACTTTCATCTGTTTGCTGTAATACACTTCCTGTAGCAATACTCCACAAGCCTGTTTTTTGAGTCCAATCAGGATGAATAGCGGGCCCATCAAAATCATCATTAAAAAACCCTCTAGTATTATTTGCTCTCCACTCGTTACCATTTAAATCTGTCACCTGATAAAAACTTTTTTCGACGCCACTTCCACCGCTATTATCAACATCTGTAAAGCTTGCTACAAAAGTTGTTGTATCCCATAATGCTGGAGCTGTAATAACTGTGGTAGGAGCCACATTATCAATCGAATTACTTAAACACGTTGTAAGCAACGTTCCTCCATTTGCCGCTAACTGAGCATTTCCCATGCTATCAATTTGAGCAATGGTTGGTATCTTTCCCTGACCAAAACCTGAATGAGGAAACACGATATAATCAATAATTCCTGCTGAAGTTCCACCGGTTTTCACATTTGGATTTACCCCTACCTGACTCGCAGTATAAATAGATGCTTCACCAATACTGGTTGTATTACCCGCATCAGCATAAATAGCAAAACATGATTGCCCTGTTACCGTGTTATACACATAAGCCACATCTCCTCTTATAATATTTCCCGAAGCAAGCACGTTGGTAGGTATAGCAATGTAAGGTACCGTTTCTGAATTAACGTAACGTAATGGATTTGTAAGTCCGTATTGTGAATTAACCAATGAGGTAGCACAAACATACATCCCTGGATATGGATCAGAAGCCCCTTGAAGTATCGGGTTGCCACTTGCATCTGTTACTAGTGCCCACCAGTTGCCAGGATAACCTGCATTAGCTGTCCAATCTAATCCACTATTATTTGGTCCATAAGCTCGCGGACTACCATCTGCATCAATATACATTTTTGCTTTGTACATGGTTGCTCCTGATGGATTATGAATATATACATCGAAACCCGAAAGTGTTCTTTCGTAAGTCAAATTACATACTACTGTGCTAGTAGAAGAAGTTGAATTAGTTTGAGAAAAGCTTATTAAAGAAATTAATAAGAACAATAAAATAGATTTTATCTTCATGAAAATTAATTGATGAGGCAAGTTACATCAAATAATTATCCGATTCTTAAAAATCCCCTTCTCCCTAAAAACTAAATCGATAAATTTTAGTGCTACGATTTATATTTCATATAAAAGTATATTCCTGCTCCAATAACTGCTAAAATAGAAATAACCAAAAGGGCAATTTTGGCAGCAGAATAAGGTCTTTCACCTTGTACTTCACCAGTACGCGCGTTAATTAAAAAACGGTACACTTTATCTTTATATCTGTAGGAGCTTAACCATACGGGTAATAAAACATGCTTGAACTTAATATCATTATAAGTTGAATCCATTGAGGTAACTTGTTGCACATCCCCTCCAATATCACTAATTACAGAGGATTTAATAACTGGTTGCATACGGTTCTTCGCTTTTTCAAATCCAAATTTTAGATCGATCTGATAACTCTCCGTTACAAAACCACTTAAAAATTTATCATCGTAAGTCTTTAATTCATTTAAATCCCAAGGTTCTAATTCATTAGCTAGATTTTCGGGTAATGATTTGGAAGATACCACTAACACATCGTCAAAATTATTATATACAGTACCACTTGCCGGAAGCCAGCGTGTGCGCTGAACCTGTCTGGTTTGCGAGCGTCCTTCACTATCCGTATAAGACTCTGTAACATAATAATGAATTCCTTGCAAACCGGTATATTGAGTGATTGTATTGGAATCATAGGTCCAGTATGGCATATAAATACCATTCAATTTATCTGCCGAATGAGCAGCGTAATCCTTCAATTTATTAGGCGCAAACCACAAACTTCCTGCCCACTTCACAAATTCTTCGGTTGATTTTTTACGATCTATTTTAAATGGTAATACATACGAAGGCTTAATGATAGTTGATGTAGATGCATTTTTAATCACTAAAGGCGTATCGCAATATGGACACGTACAAGAGGTAATATTTGGTTTTAATGTTGTAGAAGCGCCACAGCCATCGCATTTTACAGTACTAATTTCCTGCTTATCTTCCTGATGTGCTTTTTCATCTAAAAAACTATCAAAATCATTTTCAATTATTTCCGTTGCTGCAACTTCAATTTCATTCTTAGCCCCACAATAATCGCAATTCAAATAGGGTGTCCCCGGTAAATATTTTAAATTAGCCCCGCAATCTTTGCATTTTACAAAATTGCTAACCTCGGCTGTTTTCTCGCTAAATTCGTTTGACATATTTTAATATAATTGAGAAACTAAATTAAGAATTATTTCAAATGTAACTAATTTATTAAGCATTTCTTCACTACCTTTAATTAACATATTGATTTATTATATGTTCGTCAATTATGAAAATCCATTTTACAATATTACTTGTTTTCATAACAAGCCTTCTATTTTCTCAAAAATATAGCAAGTACGAATCTATTGCCTATAGTTGCGATTGGGACAAAATGATTTTAAATAAAAACTACGTACCTGCAAAAAATGATACTTGTTTTTTTGTGGTTTCAGTCAGAAATTATGACCCCAACAAAACCAATTTTTTAGATTACGATTATGATACTACCGGCACCTTAAAATATTTCGTTGTTTATTTCAATCAACATAAATGGGTGTCCGTTCCTTATTCTTCTTTAGAAGACATGTTGAATCTAAAATCAAATTTTGAGAATTTAGTTGTATTTACAGAAGGCCTCGGAAAAACATATACTAAAGGAGTTGATAGAGCCACTAGCCTTATTCCTGAATATAAAACAGATGTTATCTTTTTTGATTGGCCAACAGAAAGACCGGCAATGAAACAAGGTAAGAACATGAAATTAACCAATAAAATATCTGAACAAATAGCAGTTCCCTACTCCGTTTTTTTAGAAGAATTTCAAACCTATAAAGACAAAAACCCTACTAAATTCAAGGCGGTAACTATTCTTTTTCACAGCATGGGAAATCTGATTTTGATGCATGATCTAAAGCATAAACTATTTAAAAATATTCATCCTGATCTTGCCAACAGTGTCATATTAAATGCAGCTTGTGTACCTCAAAAAAAACATGCTGAATGGTTAAGTCAATTAAATATTTCGAAATATATTTTTGTAACTGTTAATAATAGTGACCGGAATTTGAATGGTGCAAAATTTGTCTTCATGGAAAATCAATTAGGTCACAAACCCAAAGGCCCATATTGCAAAAACGTGAATTATGTTGATTTCTCTGATGTTTTGCAGAAGGAACACAATTATTTTTTAATACAACCTTTGCTTACAGAAAAACCTTATTTGAAAAATTTCTACTCCACCATTTTTAACGGAGAAATGCCTCAGTTAAAATTTTCAGATCCGGCAATTAGTGACGAAGTAAAAAAATACTTACCCGGAAAAAGCGAGATTGGTGTTTCACCGGGCATGTAATTTTTAAATAAAAAGAATTAATTATAAGACTCTATCGTCTTTTTAATAATATCAGCGCATTCTAAAATTTGCTCTTTAGTAATTACTAAAGGTGGTGCAAAACGAATGATATCCCCATGTGTAGGCTTAGCTAACAAGCCATTATCTGCTAATTTTAAACAAACATCCCAGGCAGAAACTCCATCTTTTTCTTTAATGATAATGGCATTTAATAAGCCTTTTCCTCGAACCAGAGTTATTCTATCTGATTTAATTGCTCTTAATTCAGCTCTTAATAATTCTCCTAAGGTATCAGAATTTTCCGCTAATTTTTCATCCAACACCACTTGCATCGCTGTCATAGCAATTTTACAGCCTAAAGGATTTCCACCATAAGTAGAACCATGTTGTCCAGGCTTAATGCACATCATCACATCATTGCTTGCTAGTACAGCCGATACAGGATACATGCCGCCACTTAACGCTTTTCCTAAGATCAACATATCAGGTTTAACACCTTCATGATCACAGGCTAACATTTTACCTGTACGAGCAATCCCTGTTTGAACTTCATCTGCAATAAATAAAACATTGGCTGCTTTACACATTTCAGAACATGTTTTTAGATAGCCTTCGTTTGGCACCAAAACACCCGCTTCTCCTTGTATTGGTTCAACTAGGAAGCCAACTACTGTATTATCTTTTAATATCTCTGCTAATGCAGCTGTATCATTATATGGAATAGAAACTATACCCGGAGTATACGGACCAAAACCCATACGGGCATCAGGATCGGAACTGGCTGAAATAATAGAAATAGTTCTACCATGGAAATTACCATTGCAAACTACAATTTTAGCAGCGTTTTCGGCAACTCCTTTTTTCTCATAACCCCATTTACGTGCTAATTTTAAGGCTGTTTCAACACCTTCAGCACCTGTATTCATTGGTAATACTTTATCAAAACCAAATAATTCGGTAATAAATTTTTCGTACTCACCTAATACATTATTATGAAAAGCTCTTGATGTAAGTGCTAATTTTTGTGATTGCTCAATTAACGTTTTGGTAATTCTTGGGTGACAATGCCCTTGATTAACAGCACTATAAGCTGATAAGAAATCGAAATATTTTTTACCGTCTACATCCCACACATATACCCCTTCGCCACGCTCCAATACTACCGGTAAAGGGTGGTAATTGTGCGCTCCGTGTTTATCTTCTAGATCAATTAATTGTTGGCTTTTGGTAGATGTGTTCATTTCTGCAATCATGGTATAAAAATTTAACACACGAAGATACAAAAAGGCAAAGAAAGTGCCTAATTTAAGAACATTACTTTTTTTGTTTTCTTTTTGCTTGACCAAAAAGAAACAAAAAGTCAAGGCGAAACGCCAACTCCAATTCTTTTCTCGCAATTGCCTTCGCAATGCCTCCGAAAAAATTGTAGTTCGCTCCGTTTCGCCAAAAGCAGCCGCACTATTACCAACGTGTGCTAGAATTTATAAAAAGATCAAATATTTTATTCTCTCACTATTTTCTTCACAACAGAACCTTTGTTTGTTTCTATGCGAAGAAAATAGATTCCTGCTACTAAATTGTTTATACTAATTGTAAACTGATTTTCTTTGGTTTCTTTTTGAAGAATCTGTTTTCCAAAAACATCTAATAGTTCATAATTTAATTTTGTAATGCCCTCTGCCTGTGTTGCGATGTGAACTAAATGATTAGATGGATTTGGAAAAACAGTAAAATCATCGGCTTTTATTAATTCGTTAATTCCTAAGGCTAAAAAACAATTTGGTTTATTGACCTGATTATAAAAGGCTCTTACTTTTTGCACATCGGTTTTTAGTTTGGCAACCGAAATCTTATTATCTCCGGCAGCAGTTGTATCTCTTGAAAATACAAAAGCATATTCCACTTCCTGCATTTGTCCTGCATTTAAAATGAAAGGACCACTACCCATAATTAAGCGCCTATCACCACCAGGCCACACTCCATCAGTCCAATAACCACAAATATTATTCGGATCTGTATTAACACCCACATTATTGGGATCTCCCGAATACACCCAACTTGCAGGAACAGTTCCTCCATACCCATTACCACCGCAAGTAAACTGAGTTGTATCTTTCCAGTATCCCGTCATATAATTATAATATTCCTGCGCGTAATCAGGACCTCGCATTCCTAAAGGTACTCCTGCAAAAGAATTATTAAAATAGGTAAATTTATTCATCATACACTCTTCTCCATTTTCATCAATCAAACCATCGTTGTCATTATCAATACCATCCAATGTATTAGCCTTAGGCCCTTTCATCATCGCGAAACCCTGTGCAGGTACATAATCTCCATAACCAATGGTTGAGCCTGTTGTTGGGTCATTAGGTTTTCCATTATAGGCGTAACCATAATTATCGGCCACATTGCACCCAATAAAATCATCGCCATAATATCCTAAATCAACATCGCTCCACAATCCTAAAAACACATCATGGTAATTATTAGCCGAGC